>Ga0209278_1000352_pt1 | contig 40432 bp, 56 predicted proteins | sample JI81BgreenDNA_FD_187504 | JGI IMG/M metagenome (GOLD analysis project Ga0209278, IMG submission 187504) | Wastewater effluent complex algal communities from Wisconsin, to seasonally profile nutrient transformation and Carbon sequestration -... | ecosystem: Engineered > WWTP > Effluent > Algae...
ATCGGTCTCGCGATAACCGCTTGCGAACAACACCATGATTTTATTGGACTTTTCTCGGGACCATTGGAAGGCCGGACGCCCTTGCCCACGCGGCGGCGCTGGCACCCAGCCAAACAGGCCCGGCGTGTCGTCCGAAATTCCAGTCACAAGAAAAAAATCTCCGAATGAGAGGAACGGCGGTTTCCGCCGCGCCAGCCCTGTAGACTTTCGACCACCCCCCGGGTTAGCCCGCGCGCCCCACGGCCCGCTTCGCCCTTTCGCGCGCGGTCTTTCGCTGATGGCACGCATGGCACAGCAGCTGCACGTTGCGTTCGTCCAGCTTCTCGCCGCCATCCTTGATCTCGACGATATGGTCGCCGATGATCCGCTTGCCCGATCCGCACCAGCAGCAGAACGCGCCGCGCCGCCGCTTGATATCGCGCAGCAGGTCGCGCCACTCGGGCGAGGTATAGAAGCTGTCCGCCACCTTGGGCATCGGCTTGAGCCTGGGCGGCGAGGCCGTCAGCCGGTTCGGCATCGCCTTCAGCCTGCCCACGCCTTCAATCCCTTCGCCATCTCCAAAACGCCAGCGGGCGGCAAGGCCAAAGCCCGCCGCCCGCTGAAAGGTCAGGAGAGGAAGCGTACCAGCAGAACCGCACACCCGCCGCCGAATGCGCACTTCCCCAGCACATCTCGATAGATACCCCATTCACTGCGCAAACGGACAAACAATATTTCACTGCGCAATGTGAGTAGCGCTTGACACGTTGCTCAACCGGAAAAGCTGACCTTTGGCAAAAGTCAACAGGCCTTTCCCCACATTTTTTGTTTCTATCGGCTTGCGCGCAAACCGAATCGCGGCACTATAGGTAGCGGGTGGCGAGAGATCGTCGCTCATAAAGGGCGACCGAGACCTCTGGTAAAGGCCTCGGTCGCTGCAACCGCCGATGGAACGACAGTACGTGCAAACTGGTTATGCGGCTCGCCGCTAGCTTGGTCAAGTCGCTCCATCGGCCATGGCATGAAAGGTACAGCCATGTCCGACTACCGAGTAACCTGCATTCGCAGGGATGGCCCCGATCGCGATTGGCGCATCGATAGCCTTGGCGGGGATATCCCGCACGCCTGGCGCGATACCATCGACAATGTGATTGATGCGATCGAGGCCTACCGCCACCGGTTCTATACCAGCGTGGCGGGACGCACTGTCTGGTTGGTGGTGCGCAAGCACCCTATCAGCCAGCGCAAGTATCTGGCGACGGAAGCGGATCGCTTCCCGCCGAACAACCTGCTCAGCCTGCCGGAATGCCCGCGCTGATCTGAGCACCACCCGCACGGCACGTCACGCGGCGCGCCGTGCGGGACCATTCGCAGCCCGCGCCACCATCCCGATCGACCGCTCGTACCGCTTGCGCAGCGCGTCGCTGGTCACCGCGCGGTCGCCGAACACGCGCCACACATCGCTCCAGGCAAAGCCGCCGCCCTCGTGCTCGCGCTTGTGCCGCAGCACCAGGCCGACCAGCCTGCGATGCGCAGCAGGCACACACAGCACCAGCGCTCGCTCACCGGTCAGCCACCGCTCGACATGTTCCACGTTGGCCCGCGAAAGCCCGCCACCGCGCGGCACGGCCTCGCCATCGCCATAATCGCCCAGCCAGGTCGCCCGGATGATCTCGGGCATGCTGGACCGCTGCGCAGCGGAAAGCCACCCTCGCTCCCGATCGGGCATTCGCGCCAGATACTCCATCGCATCCATCAACGCCGCCTCGACCTCGTCAAAGCTCAGCACATCGTCAGCCACCATCACCACCACTCCCAAACGCTGGCCACCACCGCGACAGCCCAGCCCACCATCAGCACCCAGAACTCGACCCTGATCCACCTGTCACCTTTCATCGGAAGCCTCCATTTCGCCAAACCACCCCGGAAGCATCGACGGAAGGAAAGCTTCCGACCCTCGACACCATGAAAAACCAAGCAAGCTCAAGAGATTATCCCTTCTAAATACCTTCCTCTCGGAAGGATATGGAAGGATGGAAGGGAAACAGGACTAAGTCTCATATATGCCGTTCCTGCGCGCGCACATGTGCGGGACTTGCCCTGATCTACCTTCCATCCTTCCAAAGGCGCACGTCTCCCGCAGAAATCCGCGCTTTCTTCCCCTCCACCCCGGCAGATATCATCCTTACGCACCCCTCCGCATGGAAGGCACAGCAAGGGGCGAAAGCCCCAACGGCCCCGCCAACCGCATCAATCCCACCCCTCGATCGCCTCGCCAGGCGGCACCGCAGGCGCGTCAGGCTCGCCGTCCGGATCACGGCCCCACGCGCCCCGCTCGATCTGCTCGACATCGACCAGCGCGCGGATGCGCGTCCACCACACCCCGTTGCTGGTCACCTGCTCGAAGCCCTTGTTCTCCAGCTCCACCTTCATGCGCTTCAGGCCGATCTCGGAGCCGCCCGCCTGTTTCGCCCAGGCGGTGTACATCTGGTGCAGCTCGCTCGATCGCACGCGCACCGTCTTGGGGTCGCCGCCCACCTCGCAGCAATCGGCCAGGAAGCGGCCCACATCGTCCTCGTCGCCGCGATAGCGATCGGTCGCCATGCGCACTTCGTCGGGCTCGATCAGGCCGTTCTGCAGCCAGTCCAGAATGCCGGTGACCAGCTGGGCAAATATGCCGTCAGCCTCGGCGCGCAGCTGCTCGGGCAGCGTGCGGTCGCGCTCTTCCTTCGGGATCTGCACTGACCAAGGCACCATCTGCATGCGGCGCCAGATGCCGTCGGTCTTGTCCTTGATCTTCGGCTTGTTGTTGCCGCTGATGGTGATCTTGAACTCGGGCAGGAAGGTGAAGAACGACTTGTTCAGGTGCCGCGCGTCGACCGGATCGCCCCCCGTCACCATCTTCACCAGCCCTTCGTTCAGCACCGCGCCCGTGGAAGGTTCCGATACGCGCAGGAAGCGAACGCCGGGCAGGCGCGCGAGGTCGGGGCTGGCCTGGTCGCCGCGCTTCTTCACGCCCTGGTCCAGGAAGGTCTCGATCTGCGTCGATCCGGCATAGTCGCCCGCAATGTGCGCCACCGTCTCCACCCAGGTGCCCTTGCCGTTGGAACCACCGCCCCAGAAGAACGCCAGCTTCTGCTCGCCGATATCGCCGGTCAGCGACAGCCCGCCCCATTGCAGCAGAAACCGCCGCATCGCCGGGTCAGGCTGCACCCGCTCAAGGAAAGCCGACCATTTCGCGCACTGCTTGCGCGGGTTGAATTCCACCCGCGTCACCTTGGTGATCAGGTCCTCGCGACGGTGCGGATGCAGCACGGCGCGCCACGGCCCCGTATGCCACTCGCTCTTGCCCGCGGCGACCTCTTCGCTCGATCGCTTCTCGGCCTTGCGCTCAAAGCGCAGCGTGCCGTTCAGGCAGTTGATCGCCATGCGGTCGCTGTCCATCTCGCCCGGCGCGATCACGACCCCGGCAAGCGACTTCACGATGCCGGGGATCTTGTTGATCCGCCCACCATCCTCGCTCGATTTCGCCCAGCGGCGCAGCAGTTCGCTGAACGGCACCGCCTTCTTGCCCTCGCCGACCAGAAAGTCGAGCCGGTCACGCTGCTGCGCCTCGTGCGCCAGCATCTGCGACGCGTCCCAGTGCGGCTCGGGCGGCACCTTGAAGCCGCTCTCGGCGATCAGGTCGGCCTCGTGCCCGATGCCGCGCACCGTGGCATGCACCGCCTGCATCACCCGCGCCGGCGTCTTGTCCTTTTCCTCGCTCAGCAGCTGCCACCGGCGGCCGTCCCAGGCGAACCACCCGATTTCCTGACAGAAGCGGAAGGAATCGCCAAAGCGCAGCGCAAACCGTTCGGCATTGCCCAGGTCGGTACGCGCCAGGAACGCGCAGGCGCGGTCCTTGTTCGGGTCCGCAGGCGTGACAATGCGCCCGACCGGCGGCTTCCTTCCATCGCCTCCATTCTCGGCGGCATCGCCCAGGGGGGGCGCGGGGGTTGGCGACACGCCGGATGCAGCGGCGCCGCCACCCTTGCCGGACCGCGTCTTGCGACCGGATGATTCTGCTGCAGGATTGCGGGGCATGGGTCAGTCGGCCTCGCTCACGATAGATGCTGCTGAAGCTGCGACCCTGACTTCGACCTCAAAGCGCACGCCGTCGACATCGATAGCGGTTTTCGCCACAGCACCGGGCATGTAGCTGTGCGCAACTTTGACGCGATCGCACATCTCGACAATCTTCACGCCAAGTGAATAGCCAGAATCCCACCCGAGCATGTCATCGTCGCTGTCATCGCGTGTCATTCCGCCGCCTCCAATGTCATCTCGGGCAAGCTCACCCGCACCGCCGGCAGACCCTGCCGCTCGGCCATTTTCTCTTCCACCACCGCCGCAAAGCGCTCGTCTTCGCACACGATCATCCGGTTCGGCCCCAGCGCGCGCAGCATCGCCATGGTCGCGGGCGTCCAGACCAGCAGGCACAGCCCGTCGCCGCCGCCGCGCAGCCATTGCAGCGGGTTGGCATACAGCTTCACTGCCGGGTCCTCGGCCCACCCGCCGCCGGTCACCGGGGCATGCGCATTGGCATGCCACAGGTCCCACCCCAGCATCAGGCCGTTGCCGCAGCGCAGCGCCCAGCCATCGGGCTGGCGCGGATCGAACGCGACCAGGTCGGTCACGATCCCGTCTTCGGTCACCGGCAGGATGATCGCCGTCTCGCCCGCCGCCTCGGCCAGCTCGAACAGGTCGCGGTCGCGCGAATAAGTCACCCGCGCCCGCCCGATCTCGCCTGCACCGCACGCCTCGGCCAGCCACCGCGCAGGCACCCCCTCATCGCGCAGAAAGGCGACAGCAGAAAATCGCAAGCCATTGGCCGCCAGCAGCATCTGCGCGCGCAACCCCAGATTGTCGGGCGCAAAGCGATCGATCGCCATCACTCTTCCTCGTCCAGCAGATCGTCGATGCAGCTCGGGCAGACGAAAAGCTCGTGCCACCGCGTCAACGGCTGGTTGGTGTGCGACTTGCAGCGGCCACAGGTAAAGCGGGAAGGGGGCTGCTTCATGCTGGCACCCCGTCAAACAGACCGATCTGGCCTGGCAGTACTGCCACCCGGCGGCCCGCAGGACGAAGCGCACCAATCTTTAACCGCCGCTCGGCCATTGCAGCATATTCAGGGTTCAGCTCGATCAGGATGGCGTCGCGGCCCAGCGCCTGCGCGACCAGCCCGGTGGTTCCGCTGCCGCCAAAAGGATCGAGCACCGTGCCACCCCTCGGGCATCCGCCCAGGATGCAGGGCACCACCATATCGGGCGGGAAGGTCGCGAAATGGGCGTCGTGATAAGCCGCCGTGGCGATATCCCAGACATCCGGCCCCAGATGCTCGACAAAGCCGGTCATGTCCCCCTCGGCATTGCGCAGCAGCCGGCCATTGGCCATCTGCTCGGCACGGTCCATACCATCCCAGCGATCGTTGAAACCCTGATGCCGACGTGAATGCCCGCGCTGCTTTTCTGCCCGCCTGCCGCCAACAGCCTTCATCGGCCCGTTGGTCTTGCCGCCAGCATTGGCCCGATCACTGCCCTTCTGGCCGTCAACATCCTGCGAAAGCCGCGACACACTGGCATCGGCCATCCGCACCCGCACGGTCTCGGCATCCCAATAAGCCCCCAGCCTGATCCACCGCGGGCCCTTGCGCGCCGCATCGGTGATCAGCGCGCAGGTTTCGCTCAGGTCCGGATCGAACCGGATTTCGCCGGTATCGCGCGCGCGGAAGACCGGCGCATCGCCGCTCTTGGTCAACATGAAAATCTTTTCGTGCGCACTGCTGGGCCGATAGGCACCGCTGCTGTCGGGCATCGGGTTGGTCTTGCGCCACACAATCTCGCTGCGCACCCACCATCCCGCATCCTGCAGCGCAATCGCCAGGCGGTTCGGGATCATGCACAGGTCTTTCGGCTTCAATGTGCCTTCGATCGTGCTGAACGGCTTGTCTCTGAACGTGCGGTCGTCGGTCCCCGCCGCCTTGGTATCGGCAGCGCTGCGGCCGTTCGGCGCAGTTGCATAGCAATCGCCATAATTCAGCCAGAAGGTGCCGTGCGGTTTCAGGATGCGCCGCACTTCCTCGAACAGCGCGACCAGCGCCGCGATATGCTCGCCCAACGTAGGCTCGAGCCCCAGCTGGCCTGCCACACCATAATCGCGCAGCCCCCAATAGGGCGGGCTGGTGACGCAGCAGTCAGCGCTTTCGTCAGGGAGGCCGCGAAGAACGGTCAGCGCATCACCGATGATCATCTGAACAGTCATCCCGCCTGCCATCCCAATCCCGCGCAGATCTGCGCCCAGAGCGATTCCGCCCGATAAATGCTCATCTTCAGTGTTCGGGCCGCGCGGGCGATGCTGCCATGCCGCGCCACCAGATCGGCCAGCGCATCCATGTCGCGTTCGTCCTTGCTGGCCACCGCCGCTCAAACCCGCATCGGCATCAGCACACAGGCGCGGTCGCTGCCGTCACCCTTGCTCCACCCTGTCGGCCCGCTGCCGTCGCTGAACGTCACCGTCGCGGCATCGCCGGGCAGCTGCGCCAGCACATCGGCCAGAAACCGCCCGTTGAAACCGATGGTCACCGGCTCGCCTTCGCATACCGCCTCGATCGTCTCGCTGGCCGTGCCCGTTTCCGCGCAACTGCAGGTCAGCTCGATCGCACCGCCGCCAATGTCCAGGCGCACCAGGCGCGTCTTCTCGGTGCTGATCGCCGCCACCCGGCCCAGCGCATCTTCCAGCGCGCGCGGATCGAACCGGCACGAATTCGCGGCACCGGCGGGCAGCACCCGCCGCCAGTCGGGAAAGCTCCCGTCGATCAGCTTGGAAACCAGCACCGTCTCACCGGCCTCGATCCGCATCTTGCCCGTCGTGAACGCCACATCGACCCGCGATTCCGCGCACAGCGTCTGGATGATCGGCACCGCCTTGCGCGGCACGATGCTGTCGGCCAGCGGCGAACTGCCATCGGGCGCGGGCAGGCACACATGGTGCAGCCGGTGGCCATCCGTGGCGACCACGAACAGCGCGCCTGCGCCCACCTCGTCGGGCCGCTGCTCGAACTGCACCCCGTTCAGATAATAGCGCGTCTCTTCAGCCGACATCGCCGGGCGCGCATGCGCCAGAGCCTCGGCCAGCACCGCCCCTTCCATCACCCACTGCGCCGTCCAGTCGCCACACGCGATGTGCGGAAAGTCGTCGACCGGCAGCGTCGGCAGCACAAAGCGCGCCCGCCCGCACCGCATCGTCAAGCGCCCGTCTTCCAGCTGCAACGTGACCTCGCTGTCCTTGGGCAGCTTGTCGACCGCACCGGCGAACACCCGGCCCAGCACCGTGGTCGCCCAGCTGCCGGATGCCTGCGCTACCGGCACCTGCCGCGTCAGCTCGATGTCCAGGTCGGTCGCCGTCACGGTCAGATGCTCTGCCGTCACCTGCACCAGCACGTTGGCCAGAATGGGGATGGTGTTGCGCGCCTCCACCACCGAAATCACCGATTTCAGCGCCGCCTTCAGCGACCCGCTCGGCAGGCTGACGGTCGCCGCTGCCATGTTCTCACCACGCGCCATGTCAATTGCTCCGTTCACGCAAAACCGGCACCAGCTCGGCCACGATCTCGCAGATGCTTTCCGAATATCGGCGGTTGAACAGGTCGGCCCCGTCACGATCGATGCGCCCGCAATCCGCCAGCGCCTGCACTTCGGTGCACTTCGCGGCGGCCAGCATGATGATGCCCAGGGCATGCAGCCGCGCCTGCACGGCCAGCGCCTGCTGCATGCCATCATCGTCGATCAGACGCACGCCGGTGCCCCATCCCGAAGCACAGCCCTCGGGCTCGCCCGGCATATCCACCGCCAGCCCCTCGGGCCGCGCCGCAATCATCCCGCTGCCACTCACGCTGCCATCTCCTCGATCGGGCGGCCCAGCGGGCGGCCATATTTGCGTTGATGCTCTGCCGCCTGCCGCGCGATCCATGCCTGGCGCTGCCGCTCTGCCTCGCCGCGCCGTTCGGCAAGCGGGTCGATCAGCGGCGGCGGCGGCGGCGGGGGCGCGGTGCGCAAGGTGCGTTCCTGCACCGGGCTGCCCATCCCTTGCGGGTTTGCGGCCATCACGTCGCGGATCCGCGCCGCCACGCGCGGGCTGATCGGGCGCGGGTCGGCGATCCAGCGCACCAGATGCGCGCCGGTGCGGCCAGATGCCTCGGCAAGACGCCATGGCGCGGTGTCCGTCTGCGCCAGCCAGCGCTTCAGTTCCTCGGCAAAGGCCAGCGTCTCGTGCCAGGGCAGCAGCGCCCGGCTCACCCCCACATCCTCCGGCGTGATGCCATCGGGATGCCGCTGCATCGCTGTGCGCAGATCCTCGATCGACTTGCGCAGCATGCCGTTGCCGATCGTGCGCACGGATGATCGCACCGATGCCTGCACCTGCGCCATCCGGCAAAGGTGCGACCAGGCCGTGTCGGTGCGCCGCAACCAGGCATCGGCCTCATCCATGAAGGCCGCTGCCTCGCCATGCGATGCAAACATCTCCGGATTGCGCACCTGCATACCCCTGCGCTTCATGCCCGTGCCCTCTCTCTCGCACCCGTCTTCCGCCCCGTCGCCGCGATCGTCACCACGCGCCCGTCGAAGCTGCTGGCCGATGCCACACGGATCAGGCAGGCACGGCACAGCCGGTTGATCAGATATTGCGCCCGGTCCCGGCTCTTCAGGTCCAGCGTGCGCGCCAGTTCGATATTGCTCGGGCACGGCGCGCCCGCGTCCGCCGCGCGGGTCAGCACGGCCAGCATGCGGCCCTCGTCGCTCGCGTCGAAATCCCCCGGCACCGCCTGCGCAGGCCGCGCCTGCCGCCGGCGGGCGGTACCGAACACGCCGCCGGCACTGCTGCGCGGCTTCACCGGCGGTTCCTTGCGCCGCGCCACATATTCCAGCGGCTTGCCCGCACCGGGCCTGCGCTGAAACAGCACCACCTCGCCCTCGTCAGCCCATTGCCGCGCCAGCAGCCCGGCAGGCGCATCGCGCCCCAGCGCCGGGCCGGTGGCATAGCGCAGCTCGTCGCCCGGCGCGGATGCCTCCAGCCACGCTTCCATCACGCCGATCTCGGCATAAAGCGTCAGCGGCCCTAGGATAAACCGCGGCTCGGGTGCAGGCGCGCGCTCAGGCATCGTCGCCCTCTTCGGCAAACAACAGATAAGGCCACAGCACTAAGCCGCCAACGATCACGGGGATGTCGCTTGCACGGATCGGCTCGCCCGCTAACTCGGATCGAAAGGCGGTCGACAGCACGACCATGCCCGCGACCAGCCAGCCCAGCGCCAGCCCGATAACGATGCCCGCCATCATGCGCCCGCGCCCTTACCGTCACGGTCAACCATTAGCGTCACTGCCTGTTTCAGCTCCACCGCCTTGCCGATCAGTTCGTCGATCTGCCGGTGGATAGCGCTCTCCTCACGCGTCGATACGCGCCCGTCGCCCAGCGCGCGGTCGATCTCCCGCGCCACATCGCCCAGTTCGGCAGAAAGGTGCATGACGCCCGCGCGCAACTCGCCGTCGGTCCCGCTGGCATCGGGCAGCGGCACGAACACACCCCCCGCCAGACGACAAAGCTCGCGCGTGACCTGCGGCGCGCCGGCGGTTCCGTGCGTCACCCGCTCCAGCGCCACCACCGCTTCGATCGGCATCGAATAGTCTTCATCGTTGATGTTGACCCAGCGCCCGACCGCGCTCTTGCCTTTGCCAACAATGTCCGCCGCCGCCTCGATCCCGTGCGCGGCGCCGACCAGGTCCTTGCTGGCGGCCTTCAGCCGCTGCTGCCACAGCGCCAGCGTCATCGTGCCGCCTCCGGGGTGGCGCGATTGGTGATCGCCGCCGCCACCCCTTCGGCCCCAGCGCCAGCAGCAGCGCCCGAACCATTAACCTCCCGATATTCCGGGGAAATCGCCTCGCAGCTTCCCGGTGACGGTTCATTCGCCTGGGATGTATCTACGCTGCATCCACCGGCACAGGAGGCCCGAGCCATGCGAACATCCCGGCTGAGCGTTGCGGCATCGATCCGCCCGCTAGAGAATTGCTCGATATTCAGCGCCGTTGTCAGCGAGCAGTCGACGAGCCCGCGCTCGATCTGGCTCATCTGACCCTTGCTCGAAATGCCCACAGCAGCGCCAAATTCCTCCAGCGTCATGCCCAGCTCGGCCCGCAACGATGCGATGGTTGTCTGTTCGGTCATGCCAAACAGTTCGCACAATCTAAACTTTCAGGCAAGATCAAAATTTCGGAATGTGCATGCCGACACGCGCCGCGCCTGTTCGTACAATGCAAACATGGCAAGACGCGGCATCCCCAAAGAACGACCGATATGGTTTCTGCGCGAATGGATGCGCACCATGGGGATTGAGAGCCAGACAGACATGATGGACCGCACAGGCTGGTCCAAGGCCAAGATGAGCCAGCTCTACAACGACAAGCAGGATTTCAGCTCGATCATCCTGAAGGAAGCGGCGATCGCACTGAATTGCTCGCCGCACGAGCTGCTGATGCATCCTGATGATGCGATGCGCACCAGGCGCATGGTCGCAGGGCTTCAGGCGGCGGCGGAAACGACCCTGCCCTTCCGGCCCATGCCTGCCGATCTTGAGCCCTTGCGCGACGGCACCACCGGCTGATAGGTTGCGGCCATGCTGGAAACGCTGCTTCTCCTGATGGCCGGACCGATATCCAAGTTCGAATCCCGCGCGCCCAGCGAAGACTATGTCTCGTCGGCCAACATCCACGATGCAGAGCGGTGCATCATCGATATCGACGGCTTCACCCTGCCTCGGGTGCACAAGCAGGCCGATCGCCCTGGCCAGACCACAATCATCTATACCGACATCAACGGCATCAGCGTCGCCAGGATCGACCTGCTGCAGACAGGTCCGGACCTGCGGGTCATCTCATGGGGCGGCCCGAAAGCGCTCGCCAAATGCGCGCCGCGGAAATAGACAGACCCCGCTGGTCGCCAGATAACTTTCCATTTTCCTACACTCACAGTTTTGTTTTACCGTCCGAGTCGCGGCGCTGACAGCTGCGCGCCGCCGCTCGATGTTCGCACAATGCAAACTTGTCGCTTGAATTTTAGTTTGGAATGTGCGAACACATAGCCTCCATCAAAGGAGGCGTACATGCTCAAGGCACCAGCCCAGTTCCCGCACCCCGGCAGCTTCGGTTTCGAACGCAAGACCGGCAACCAGGTCCGCATCATCAGCGCGAATGACGATGGCACGGTCACCGTCACCGGCGACAGCCCGCGCCACGGCCAGGCCAGCGGCACCCGCCGCCTCGCCCCCGCCACCCTGTGCGAAAGCTGGCCGCCCAAGCGCCGGTACAACCGGAGGGCTGCGGCATGATGATGGATTTCACACCCACGGCGGAAACGATCTCGCTGCATGGCCTAGGCTTCATTCAGGTGAAGCTGCCCGCCAATCGTCGCCTGCACGTCTGGCATCCCGATCTGCCGCGCCGCGCCTGCTACGAGCATAGCGCGGTGCACAACCACCGCTTCAGCTTCCGCAGCACCGTGCTGGTCGGCGAACAGGTCAATTGCCGCTGGAACGTGGAGATTGCGCACGCGGATGACGATGCCGAGCATCGGCTGATTAGCCACAATGGGCCGCGCTCTGACAAGGGCGGGCGCTTGTCGCGCGAAGTTGCGCACTGCCATCTGCATCGGCTTGGTGTCGAGCATTACCGCGAGGGCGAAAGCTATGTCATGCCCGAGCTGGCCTATCACGATACGCCGAACGACGGCATTGTCGTCACACTGATGGAAAAACTGACCGAGGGCACAGTTCATGCCAGCACGGTTATCCATCGCTATGCCAAGTTCGATCAGGACTTTGATCGGTTTCAGCTCCCGCCGGAACGTCTCTGGCAATTCGTGGTCGACGCCCTGGGGTCAGCAGCATGACCCGCGCCCGCTATCTCGAAATCACCGCCGCCCTGGCCGATGTGCAGGGCTGGCTGGCCGATGCCGGCGATGCGCTGCGCGTGTTCGTGGTCAAGGCGCTGGCGCTGATCGCGCTGTTCAACCTGCTGCGCTGGGCGCTGCTGCCGGGGGCGGGCGCATGATGCCCGCGTCCATGCCCGGCGGCTTCATCCCGCACAACCAGTTCGATCCGTGCGACGGCGATGACCCGCGCGTCGAGCTGCAGATGGACAACCCCCTGCAACGGCACCCGCGCACCCGCACGGTCGACGCCTGCATCAAATCCGCCCAGGCCGATCTCGACCGGCTCGGCTATCAGCAACCGGAAGGACGCCAGTGATGCCCCGCTCCCGCTACCGCCCCGCGCACCAGCCCGCCACCTGCGGCCCGGTGATCGTGATGAACACCGGCATGACCCGCCAGCGCGAAGGTGACTGGTCGATCATCCAGCCCGACGGCACCCGCAAGCGCTGGATCCCCGAACCCCGGAGGGCACGGGCATGACCAGCGACTGTGCCACCACCATCCTGACCGCCGATGGACGCTATTTCGATTTCAATGCGCCCGATCCCGCCGTCATCACGCTCAACGCCATAGCGCGCGGTCTGGCGAACACATGCCGCTTCGGCGGGCAGTGTCGCCCCTTCTATTCGGTCGCCGAACATTCGGTCTGGGTGTCTCGCCTCGTGCCTGCGCATCTGGCCGTTCACGGGCTGCTGCACGATGCAGCAGAGGCTTTCATCGGCGACATTCCAAAGCCCTTGAAGGAAATGCTGCCCGATTATCAGGCGATCGAGGCACGGGTGGAAGCCGTTCTCTTCGCGCAGTTCGGTTTCATCAGCCTGCCGCCCGAGATCAAGCAGATCGATCGTGTGATGCTGGCAACCGAGCAGCGGCAGCTGATGCACAACCGCGACGAATGGAAATGGGTCGGCACCGTTGAACCGGCAGACATCGTGCTCGAATGCCTGTCACCGGAACAGGCCTATCGCGCCTTCCTGTGCCGCGCGCTCGAACTGGAGCTGCTGCCGCTGGACTTCTTCAACCCAGCGGAGCAGGGCGAATGACCAGCATCGAATGGACCGAAGCGACGTGGAACCCCATCGCCGGATGCAGCGTGCTCTCGCCCGGCTGCACCAACTGCTATGCCATGCGCACCGCCGCCCGACTGGCGCGGATAGAGGCGACCGCGCCAACCTATGCCGGGCTCACCCAGCCCAGCAAGGCAGGCCCGGTCTGGACCGGCAAGGTCGCGGTGAACGAAAAGGCGATGATCGAGCCGCTGCGCCGCCGCAAGCCGACCATGTACTTCGTCAACAGCATGTCGGACCTGTTCCATGAATCGGTGCCCGACGAGGTGATCGACCGCGTCTTCGCGGTGATGGCGCTTTGCCCGCAGCACACCTTTCAGGTTCTGACCAAGCGCTCGGCGCGGATGCGGGCGTATCTGACCGACAACACTCGTCGAGGCCCGATCTTTGAGGCCATCGCCGAATTGAGGCGTGATCAATACCATTCCGGGCCTGCATTTGAGGCTGTGGGTGCGATGACATCGTTCGACCTCACCCCCCTCCCCAACGTCTGGCTGGGCGTGTCGGTCGAGGACCAGAAGCGCGCCGACGAACGCATCCCCGATCTGCTCGCCACCCCGGCGGCCGCGCGCTTCCTCTCCTGCGAACCGCTGCTGGGGCCGGTGGATTTGCTTGCCTACTTCGACCCGACGGGTGCCTGTTGCGGCGGCGAGCCTGAGTATCGTTGCGAGAATTGCCCCAGCGATGCACCGTGGCGCTACTCGATCCCATCGGATGACGGCCAGTGGGCGTTCGATCCGACGATCGACTGGGTCATCGTCGGCGGCGAAAGCGGCCCTGGCGCGCGCCCGATGCACCCCGACTGGGCCCGCTCCCTGCGCGACAAGTGCGCCGATGCCAGCGTCCCGTTCTTTTTCAAGCAGTGGGGAGAGTTCGCGCCTGGCGAGATTGCTGGTGAATTTCTCAATCCCGAACGCAGGGCAAAGGGCCTCGAATACTGGGATGGCCGCTGGCAGGAATGCTGGTCAGAGGTTGATGGCCACTGCGACGATGAGCCTGACCTTTACCGCATCGGCAAGAAGCGCGCAGGCCGTCTGCTCGACGGCGTGACGCACGATGCCATACCGCAGGTGCAGGCCGATGGTTGACCGCGCAACTGCTGCCCACAACGCTATCCTGCGGCCAGCCCTAAAGCTGATCGCAGACGCGACCGACAATGAGGCGGAACAGTGGGTGATCCTTGAGAGCCTGTGCCTTGGCATTGGCATGCTGCACGGCCGTAACAATCGCGACACGGCGGTGTTCATCGAAACGATGGCCGAGCGCATCGCAACCGGGGAGCGCACCAGCCATGCCTGAGCGCCCCTTCATCACCCGCGAACTAGACCGCCGCATTGCCATGGCGCAGCAGGCGATCCGGCAGGGCAGGGTCAATGCTGCCTCGGCCAATCGCGCGCTGATGCCATGGGCGGCGGCAGAGGCATGGATTGCAGGCCAGCCCGATCACGGCACCAGCCCGCGCGATCGCCAGTCCCGCGCCGATCATCTCTGCCCGCTGGATGACACCATCGCAGAGCTGACCCGCGCTCGCGACACGCTCGCAGGCAAGATCGAGCGCGACAGCCGCGCCGACCTGGGCGAACGCTATGTCGGCCTCACCTGCGCGCTGCGCGACCTGCACCGCCTGCACGCCCTGCGCCAGGCCTTCGCCGCCCAGCGCCCCGCAGTTGCGCCAGCGCACACCCCCATGCAGCCAGCCGCCCGTTTGCCGCAAGCCCAGCCCAGCCTGCTCGCTGACATGTTCGGCCCCGACGGCAAGCCGCTGCCGATCGAAAGGAAAGTCGCGTGACCGAACAGCATAAGCCACAGTTGGGCAGGCTTGAGGCAGCTATTGAGCGCGGGCAGGCCGAGGGCAGATGCGCGCTCTATTTCGGCTGCGGTCGGCACAGTCTCGGCCATTTCCTGCATGGGGCAGGCGGAGTTCGGGAAAGGGACCTGCCGCGCACACCTTGGAGCCTGCATCTCATGGACGGTGGCCTGCTCAAGAATGGCGAGCGGCCTGATGTCTATGACGGCAAGGTTTACTGGACCTGCGGCGGCACTCTGGAAATGGCTTTCTGGTATGCCTTTTACTGGTGGGACCGATCGGCTGATACGCGCGGCGCGTCGAACTCTGGGTTTTATGTGCGAGGCTTTGGTTGGCCAGAAGCACAGGAGGCGTTCGATTATGCCTGCCAGCAATTCCCCTGGGTGATCGCGCGGCAAAAGCATCTGCTGGTTTTGCAGAGCGCGCGCCACCAACCGAAAGGCCCCGATAGCAAGCCGCTGTCGATCGAGAGGAACACAGCGTGACCACCCCCGCCGACCTTGACCGCCGCCTTTCGCGTCGCATCGAACAGGGCAAGGGCATGAACCTGACGGCCGATGACCTTGACTTGCTGGTGGTCTCGGGCGCCTATGAAGTGCTGCGCGCCTATGCGGCACAGTATCAGAGGGACCAATGCCGAGCACGAAACGCCCGAAGCCGCTCTATCAGCGCGGGCCCTATCGCCTCTACCCGCGACCAGGGCGGTTCCTCCAGATCGTCTGGTATGACGAACAGCGCAAGCGCGAGCGAGGAATTAGCGCGGGCACTGCAGATGTTGGGCAAGGGCGAATTGAACTAGACCGCCTCTACCTCGAATCCATCGGCGAGCGCGTCTGCCCGACATGCAGGCGACCCTATGACAATCATGGCGACCAGCTGGTAACATCGGCCATCGCCGATTACCTGGTGTTGGTGCAGGACCGCGCCTCGATCGGCAGCATCCGCGACCGGCTGAACCATGTCATCCGCTACATTGCCGCCACCGATCCATCGATCACCTGCGCCGCCATCGATGACGCCTGGGCAAACCGCTATCGCAAATGGCTGGCGAAGGACCCGTATTATCGGGGCAAGAGCCGCAAGCCACAGTACCGGTCACCCGCCACGGTGGAACAAAGCCTCATGCAGCTGTCGGCCGCCATCAATGCGACACAGCCGATGCGTCCGAACTTCAAGTACCAGCAAGGCAAGGATCTCAGCGAATCGCCAACCTACCGCGCTGACGTGGCGACCATGGCGCGCATGTTCCAATATGCGCTGGCCGACAAGCGCCGCAGGTCACTGCTGCTATTTCTCCGCGCCGCAGTGGCGACATGGGCCAGACCGGATGCGATCATGGACCTGCGGCCCAGCCAGTATATTCCCGCCGCGCGCGTGCTGCCACTGAACCCCAAGGGCCGCAGGCAGACAAAGAAATATCGACCGACCATCCCAGTCGCCGCTCAGTTTGGTGCGGTGCTGGAGGGCATGGGCGATCCCTACATCCCGCATGCGTCGATCCGCTCAGCATGGGAAACGATGTGCGCCGACATAGGTCTGCCTCGGGATGGTAGCGCTGGACCCAAGCTTATCCGCAGATCAATGGCCACCGAAGGCCGGAAGCGCCTGGGCGAAGAACACTGGGTGCAGGGGCAGATGATGCTCGGCCACGCCAAGCACGATATCAGCGATGTCTATGCTGTGCCGGACCCAGCAAATCTGGGCCGCGTGCTGGCAGTGACCGAGCAGATCATAGCAGAGATCGAGGCGATCGTTCCCGGCGCTTACCGCACCGTTACCGCACAGGCCGACAACGTCGTGTCGATCGCATCAGCGAAAAACGGCTGAAATCCGGGGATGCGAAATGGTGCTGCTGGGGAGGATTGAACTCCCGACCTCAGCCTTACCAACGCTTGCCGAGTACGCAATTTCGCCGTTTTTCTGCGCAAGGCAATCGATCAAAACCGGAACACATCAAAAACAAACACGGCACACACGGCAAGGCACACCGCACTTTTACCGCACCGGTTTCGACGATTTTTGGAGGGTCAGCACCCGAGATTAGAAGTCTCGTGCTCTATCCAGCTGAGCTAAGGGCGCGCGCATGGGAAGCGGCGGAAAGCCGTGGTTTTCGGGTAGGCGCGAGCAGGGCCGGTGTCAACGGAAACGGAACACAGCGGCAACGGCTGGCAAATTGTGGCACAGGATTGACACAAAAGCTGACACACTGATCGCTGGCGCTGGCGCTGAATTTTGCCGAGAGGCGGTGCGCTGAAAGAACCCCGCCCCCCGGCTCAGCACGGCACCGGGGTCGCGAATGCAATGCTGGCTCAAAGATGAGCCGCAGGAGCATGACGGGGAGGCGCGCTCTCGCATGTGATACAGCTCACAGCAGGTTGACGCGATGAGAACACAGTGAGAACAGGGACGCATGTCCCGCCGCCGATTCGCCATCATCACCTATGACCCCGATCGCATCGAACAGCTGAGCTATCAGGCTGAGAGAAACAGTGTCGCATGGATCATCGTCCGCGCGCTGCAGGGCTATGACTATCCCAAGGAACGCGGCATCATCAACGTTACCATTATGGACCAATTACCCAAGCGTCCGGATCCACGTTCCCGGTTGACTTGAGCTGGGCGAAGTATCAGTTTCCGCCATCCACAGGGGGAACAGGGTCATGGTTCAATCAAACATTGCCGCAATATTGGCGGTATTCTCGCTTTGCACATCCGCCACCGCCATCGCGCAAGAAACTGCGGCGGATGCTCCAATGGTGATTGCGCCCCGCGCAGCCGCCAACACTGCCGTATTGCCCGCAAATACCGAAGTTCTGCTGGCGATGAATGAAACCATCACCACCAAGGGCGATCAGCTGAAAGAGGGCAGCACGTTCAGCCTCAGCGTCGTGCACGATGTGATGCTGGGCGATTACGTGATCATCCCGGCTGGCGCGCGCGCCTCGGGCGAGGTGACCTGGCTGACCAGCAAGGGCGCATTCGGCAAGTCCGGCAAGATGGATATCGCCCTGCGCTATGTCGAGGTGAACAACCGCCGCGTGCCGCTGACCGGCACATATCGCCAGGAAGGCGAGGGCAACACCGTCGCAACAGTGGGCGGAGTGATCGCGGCAGGCGTGTTCGCAGCGTTCATCACCGGCAAGTCCGGCGTCATCCCGCAGGGTCGCGAGCTGATGGCCCGCACCAAGAGCGATCTGCCCGTTCAGCTTCCCGGACCGATGACCGCGCCCGCGCCGCTGACCGCAACGGTCAAGGCCCCGATGGCGGTCAGTGCAACGGTAGAGCCGCCAGCAGAGACGACGCCTGCTAAGGAACCCAAGCAGCCCTGATCATTCCGCGTTCACATCGATCGCGCTGACCTCGCGCGCCCAGGCCTGCAGGGCAACCAGCTTGTCGATGCTGGCCTGCCCATCGGTCATTCGGGCAACAAGGTCGGCACAGTCGGCGGCACCAACAGTTCTGCAGGTGGCGTCGGGATCGCCGGGCACTGGCGCGCCTCCGCCACCACCGCCACCGGCTTTAAAGGCTGCGAGTTGTGCGCGCAGGCGGTCAGCGCGAGCAGCATAGGTGCGGGTGCGAGTTTCCAGTTCACGGACGGTCCTTTCGTTGATGGCGGCGGCTTGCGCGGCGACGCGGGCGGCGTTCTGTTCGTCGAGCGCGCGCGCGGCCTCGCGGCCCTTCATGATGTTCTCGACGGTCTGTTCATGGGCGCGGCGCTCCTCGGCGATGGTGCCGTTGGCGTCGGCCAGCTGGCCGGTCAGGTCGCGGTGATCGATGCCCCACTGGCGGAACATCAGCAGCAGTGCGCCTGCCAGCACTATCACGGCGGCTTGCCACGGATAATCGCGCGCCAGACCGAGCAGCCAGCGCAGCGCCTTGCCGAGGCCGCCGAGCAGCCAGAACATCACACCCATCTTACCCTCCCTTTATCGATTTGATGATGCCGGCGAGCGCTTGGCCGCCGAAAAGGAACGCCACCAGATAATACAGCTCGGGCGGATAAGCGGTCAGCAGCGCCGCCATCGCAGCGGCCATACGTAAACCTGCACCGGGGAAGGTGGCCTCGACAAAGCCGACAATGACAACCCCGAAGCCCATTGTGACAACACCCAGCGCCCACAGCAGCGCAGGGCGGGCAAGCCGGATGAAAGCGGCCTGCCATTCCGGAACGGCCTTCTCGATCGCGAACGGATCATCCGCGCCGGCGTTGCCCTCGGGGTTGTTGTCGGTCACAGCATAAGCTTCCGCGCGCGGTTGGTCTGCGCGATGCGGTCTGCCAGGCCATTCGTCCCGCCATTGATCAGCCGGGTGACGCGCATGATGTCGTCGGCGTCGGCGGCCGTATTGATCTTACGGGACTGCCAGTAATCGAGCGCGATGCGTAGGCCGATGCCAGGCTGCGCGGCAAGTGTCGGTTCCGACTCCAGCGGCAGGCCAAGGCGCGCGCCGACGGTGCGATAGTTGGCACGGCCCGTCAGCTGAATAGGCCCGCGGCCCTTGTAGCGCCGGCCATCGCCCTTGGTCGTGTTGCCCAGGTCGCGTCGACCCTCATAAGCCGCGCCGCTGGCAATTTCCTCCATGTATCGGAACAGGCCGGATTCGTGGGCAAGCTGCCCCATGAAGTGCGTCAGGCGCAGGGGAGTGAAGATGGCATAGGTGCCGCCATGCTCAGCCAGGGCAGCGCCGATGCCTTCGCAGTTGGCCCGGTTCTGACCGCGCGACATGTACAGGCACAGCGCGGTCATCGTGCGCGGCCCGTTGACGCCATCGATGGCGCCGGGGTTATAACCAGTGGCCAGCAGGCGCTGTTGGAGTTCTCGGATCATATCACTCTCCGTTAAAAGGCGGCCCGGCGTCCGGCGCACGCTCGCGCAGAACGGTCGAAACCTTCTGGTTTCCGTGGATAATCAGGATGCCCTCAAGCTGGTTGATGCGCTGCACCAGCCGGGCCTCCATGGTGTCGCAGCGCTTTCGCTCGTCGCGCAGCTCATCCTTGATGCCCTCGATCTGCGCTTTGAGCATATCGACCTCGGCAGCATGGCCCCTGGTCAGGAAATTGCGCAGCCACAGGCCGATGGCGGTCGTGAATGTGGTGGCAGCAACCCAGCCCGCGCCGAATGCCGAGGCGAGCCTGCCGCCATCTTCACCCATCAAATCCATGATCAGCGTCCGTACTCGACTATGCCAGCAGCCCAGAACGCAGCCCCGAGCCACAACCAGAGAAACCAGCGGTGTTTTTCCGGAAGCACGCGTTCGAGCCATGTCCGGCGCGGTTCGAGATCGGCGCTGGCGATGCGCTCATTCACCTCAGTCAGCGATGCGCCCAATCGATCATTCTGCTCGAGAGTTCGATAGATGCTCGCAGTGAGCGCCTGCTGGAGCTTTTCTCTCGCATACCGCTCCTCGAACGGCATCGCCTCAAGCTCGGCTTGTCGCTGCTCGGGCGTCTTGGCCAGTTCAGCAGCGCGCCAGGCCTCCCGATCAGCCTTGCGCTTTGCTTCGGCCTCAGCTTCCTCGGCGTCCCGCGCGGCACGATATTCCTCGTAGGTCATGCCGCTGCCTCCAGCGCATCCAAGCGAGCGCTCAGGATCGAGATCATTGACAGGTTGGTGGCGTTCTGAGCTTCCAGATCCGCCTGCATCGCCGCCTGCGCCGCGATCAGCCAGAACGCCAGCTGGTCAGGGCGCACGCCGTAGCGGTCGCCAGCTTCCAGCGTGACGCGGGTTTCACCAGTCGGCTGCATCTCGGTTTCTTCATAGGCCTCGTCGACCTCGACCATGGCGGGCTGGCCAGTGGCGGGATCGATCAGCGTGCTGGGCCGGCTGACCTTGCGCGTCTTGGTGACGGTGACCTCCTCCATCACCGGCTCGGTCTGTTCGTCCCACTCGTCATAGCAGGCCCAGGCATAGCGGCCCCAATCCAACCCCTCGTCGTCCATGATCGCGAACGCCCGCTGCGCCCTGACCCCGAAGTGCAGGCGCGCGCCATCTTCGCCCTTTTCCTCGACGGCATCGTTCCACTGGTAAATGCCGAGCTCGCCGATGATGCGCTTGGCGGCGCGCAGCTCGGCGGTGCTCAGTTCGCCGCGCCAGTGCTTCTCGCGTTCGTCGGAAGTGTTGATGGTGCCGGTGCCGGCGTAGACCACCGACCAGCGGAATGAGCCGCTTCCGAGGGTTTGGGTATTGTCAGCGCCGGGGCGGACCGCGCCGGTAGACTCGATGTTCAACCGAACAACATTGTTTGTGCCGAACGACAGGAATGCGTTGGCTCGGTTGAAGATGTAGGCCGCAGACCCGGAATCTTGCGAGATGATAAGCTCTGATGCTGCACCTAGCCCATTGGCTTGAATGGCAACCTCCGCACCATTGCCGCTCGGGCGCGCGATCGTCAGGGCAGAACCGGGCGCAGCGGTGCCGATGCCGACGTTGCCGTCCGACGCGACCCGCATCCGTTCGGTAAACGTTGTACCACTGGCGCGCAGCCCGAAACGTATCGCGTCACCAGAGAAGATTTGCAGCCCGACGCTATCTGGCGTCCCCATGCCATAATCAGTCGTGTAGCAGTAATATGAGCGAGTGAGGGGTATAAAGGTGTTACCCTCGACGTGGAGTCGGTGTGTCAGCGAAGCGGTTCCGATGCCGACATTGCCATCCCCGTTGACGAACACCCGCCCGACGCCAGCAGTTGCAATGCCCAGAATGTTACTGCCGCCGCGATAGATTCCCGTGTCCTGATCACCCGAGAACCGGAACGCAGGCGTCGCCGCCGAGCCATCGGGGAACAGACCCGCGCCGATGCCGTCGCGCACGGTGGCGAAGGACGAAAGCAGGCTCTGCGTCTCGGCGATCAGGTCGGCGATGCGACCGCGCGCGGGGAGGATGGAATAGCTCTGGCCGCTGGCTGTGCTGCCCAGGTATGCCGGGCTGATCGTCAGCGACGTGTTCGACGGGATGTCGGTGATTTCATAGGCCCGGCCATCGGGGCCAAGGAACGCCTCGCCGATGCTGGCATTGGCGATGAACGCCGTGCCGGTTCCCGTGACAGTGGCACTTCCGTTGGTGAGGGCAACCGTGCCGGTACGATACCAAGCCATAAATCTACTCCTTATTCTTCGGTAGCTGTGAGCGCGATCGTCTGGCCCTGGATCGTGCCCAGGATGACGCCAGTTCTCTCGGTCAGGGTGGCGGTGAAGGTCCGGTTGGCCGTGCCACCGGTGTTATCGGTCGATGTGATCGAGCCTGAGATCGTTCGGGTGTAGACAAGCTCGCCGGGCGTATCCCCCGGTGTCGGCGCAAAGCCGACCAGCGTTTCCGTCCCGCCGCTGATGGTCAGCGTCGCCCAATCTGCTGGCGCCGCACTGCCTATTGCCCGCTCGACCTGGACAACAACGGTGCAGGTGACGGGCTTGCTCGCATTGACAGAGCGGAACGGCGTGGTGCCCGTCGCCGTCGCGCCCCAGGCGGTGACGGCGGCCTCCCAATCACTCAGGCCCCCACTGTTGGCCGGAAACGCAGTGGTTGTGCCGCTCTGTGCCAGATAGCTGGTGATGACCTGGATCGGATCGCCATTGGTTCCGAACGGTCCGATAGTGATTTCTGCGTCTGCCTGGATCGACGTGGTGCGGGCCGCGTTACGCAGCACGCCTGCCGAGAGCGTGCCACCGAAATAGGCATCGCCGTTCGTCTTGAGATACGCGAAGGCACTGGCCTCATCGCACAGGTTCAGCGCACGCGACGGGCCGAACCATTCGATGAACTGGTTTGCGGTGCCGAAACCCGTCCCGGTCACCTTCATATAGGTGCCGTTGTTCATGATGACCTTGCCGTTTTGCAGGCGCAGGCCGTCAGCGTCGGCGGTGAGGTACGCAAAGCCCGTGTCGGGATCGACCAGCTCGAAGGCATCGACCACAGGGGTCATCTTGGTCGTGGTAGCAGTTGCGGTTACTCCGACGCCGCTAATCCGGCCATTGATGTCAAACCGAATGCCGCCGCGCGCCTCCAGTCCGTCAATGCTCTCGCCATAAGTGACCAGGGTGGCGGTGTTTTCCCCAACGGTGGTTTCGAGCGTGCTGATCTGACCTGCCAGCGCACCATCGGCACTGGCCCGCGCGATCGCCTCGTTGCTGATCGAGGCGGTGAGCGTGGTCACCGCGCCAGTGAGCGCATCGGCATTGGCTGTATCGCCGGCAATCCGCGCGACTTCCTCGTCGTCGATCCTGCCGATGGCGTTGGAGATACCGCCCTCAAGCGTCGACACTTGGCCTGCTCGCGTCGTTGCTTCTGCGGCGATCGCGTTGGTGCGCGCCGTGGCTTCCGCGCTCAGTGCCCCGGTGAAACTGGCGTTCAGGCTAGTGATCGTCGAAGCGAGCGATTCGACCGCAGTGACGCGGGCGATGCTTTCCTCGACAATGCTGGCCTCGTTGCCGGCCACCCGTGCCACCAGAGCCAGAATGCGCGTCAAAAGCGCCTCGACCTCGCTGACGATCTGGGCGGTGATCTCCTGCCGTGCGCCCGCAACCGCGCCATTGACCTCGCGTCGGTTCTTGTCGTTGTTCAGCAGCGCCCCGAGCAGCAGATCGGCCAGTTCCGATGCCTGCCCCTCGACGACACGGCCAGCGGTGACCTGCTGTGCCAGACCAGCGGCGATCAGACCATCGGCTGCAACGCGGGCCTGCGCCTCGCTCTCGACTGCTGACGCCCGGTTGCTGACCTCCGTGTCGAGTTCGGCGCTCAGGCTGGAAATGGAGGCAGCAAGCGCCCCGTCGCCATCGATGCGCGCCTGGTCGACATTGTTGATGTTCGTCTGCAGCGTCGCGACGTTCGATGTCAGGCTGGTGCTCAGGTTCGTGATGCTGGTCGCCAATGCGGTGTCGGCATTGGTGCGCGCGGTCTGCTCGCTGGTGATCGCGGCGTTCAGCGTCGAGACGGCAGCGTCGCGGGCTGCGGCCTCGGCGGCGACATCGGCCAGCGTCTGGGTGCGCTCGGCATTGATCGCGTTGATCCGCGCCGTTTCCTCGGCGGTGATGGCGGTCCCGCGGGCCGCGGCCTCGGCATTGATCGCAGCGATACGGGCATCGGCTTCATTGTTGATCGCGGTCGTGCGCGCGCTCGTCTCGTTCGCGATGCTGGCGGTCAGCGAATTGATGCTCGTCGTCGTGCTGGCAGTGAGCGAGGTGATCTGGGTCGCCAGAGCCGCGTCCGCCGATGCGCGCGCGATGCTCTCGGTCGCCACCGCCGCCTCGGTCGCGCCGACGCGGACCTGCAGCGCGAGACGCAGCGCGGCCTCTGCTGCATCGCCATCGATGATGCGCGCGGTCAGTTCCTGCCGGGCAGCTGCCACCGCCGCGACCTGCTCGCGGTTGACCTTATCGCCCAGCAGCAACGCGCGAAGGTCGGCCTGGGCATTGCCGTCCTGCGCCTTCTCGATCAGGCGGGTGGCGGACACGGCATTGACGATCGATGCGGTGTCGCCGATCGCGGTCAGCGTGGTTTCCGCATTGGTGACGCGGGTGGCCAGCGCATCGAACGTGGTCGTGTCGACCTTGGTGGTGATCGTGCCCTCGAGCGCATCGATCGCTTCCTCGGCGGTCGTGACCCGGCCTTGCACCAGGCTCAGTTCCGTCACGGTCGCCAGCGTGGTCACAGTGGCGTTCAGGCCGTCGATATCGACCTCTGCGGCCCCGAGGCGCAGGAAGATATCGGTAAGCTCGGCGATCTGGCTGGGGTCGATGACGGCCAGCGCGATCTGCTCGTTCACATAGCTGTTCGTCGCGCGCAGATTGATGTTCGCTTCGGCAGCGTTCAGCCGGATCTCGGCCGTGCTCACCCGCTCGCGCGTCTGCTCGATCGCGTGGATACGGATCTGACCCGTGGCGGCGTCGACATAGAAGCCGGCATCGCGGAAGGTGGCTCGGGTCGAGGATGCCTCGTCGAGCGCAGTGGCGAGCGCGCGGCCCAGCTGGTCGATATCGTCTTCGGCGCGGCGCATCGCGGCTTCGCTGACCGCGCCGATGGCGGGCAGGGTGATCTGACCAAGCACGACAGGCTCGGCATCGGGCAGCGGGCGATATTGCAGCCGGCCCGATGCAGTCTGTTCGATCTCGCTGTTGAGCAGTTCGCCCGGGTTGCGGTAATTGCCAGCGCCGTCCTTGATGTTGCCGGGCTGCCCACTTCCGGGCACGGGTACGATAGCGCCTTCGGTCGCGCCAGGCTCGGCGGGCTGCAGATCGCGCATCGGCGTGCCATCGGCATAGACCGGCTCCACCTGACCGGTCAACTGCAGCCAGTGCGGGTTGCCGATCGCGGGAGCGCTGCCGGTCTGCGGCGTGGTGCTGATGAACAGCCAGGTCGACCCATCGGGCAGGATCGCGACATCGCCCAGGTCGAAGGTGAAATCGTCCGAATATTCGATCGGCGCCTGCGCCAGGTTGATCTTGCGCGTGCCGTCCAGTTCTTCGGCCGAAACCAGCTGCGGCAGCGGCGGCGGTGTCCCGGTGCGGCCCAGCGCAAAATCGTGCTTCTCTTCGGTCTCGGTAATGAAGGTCAGCTGGACGATGCCGCTGCCGGGATCGAGGCTGCGGCCCGAAACGATGCACAGCTGCTCGGTCAGGCCTTCCGAAGGGATGTGGACGGTAACACAGTCGCCGGGACGGAAGCTCGAGCAGCGCGGCTTGAGCGGGAGCGTGATCGGCCCCAGCTCGCGCTTGTCGGCCAGGATGTACGATCCGATCTGCGTCGCCTGGTCGGCACTCTGCACCAGGTCGAGCTGGGGCGAGTCGACCTTGCGCTCGCCATCCATCTCGAGATCGTTGGAAAAGACGACTTCGCCCGCTGGCTGATAGGTCCACTGATGGTCCGGCGAACGGAATTTCGGGATGATGACGTTCTTGCGATCGCGCCAGTCGCGTGAGCCAGGAATGACGATTTCGCCATCGGCCAGGTCATCCGCGGTGATCCTGCCGATCGAGATGCGCGGGGCTGAAAAGCGCACCGTCAGCGTGCTGCCGAGCAGAACAGGCTCTGCGCCGCCCGCCTGGCAGATCAGCTTTAGGTTGTTCCACTTGTCACCGGGTTCGTAGATGATGCCGCCAACGTCCCAGTCGTTCGCGTCGCAGACATTGGCCCAGGCGACGAACGTGTCGATATCGATCGCGTCATAGTCGCCATCGACACCAAAGACCTTCTTGCCGTTATGATAGGTACCATAGGCATATCCCAGCGCGTGCAAGGCGGGGTTGGCGGTGTAGATATAGGTCGACGCGTCATCGATCCGGCACGGGCCGCTACCGCCGGGATAGGTGCTGTCGAGCCGCGGATCATAGCGGCGGACCCCGCGCCACAGCGCGCCGATGCGCGGCACGCCACTGGTCCAGACCTTGCCGTCCTTGTCGAACCGGAGCGAATAGCCGATCTGCGCATGGCCAGAGGCCTTGTGCTGCATGCTCCAGCGCGGCGCGCCGGGCCATTGCGGCAGCACCGGGCTGGCTTCCGGCACCGCGCCAAGGCGCACATCTCGATAAAGGAAGCCTGAATAATAGCCGGTGGCTGCATTGCCGGAGAAATCGACGGGCTGGAAATTGGCATAAACCTGCACCAGGGCGTCGACAGGCCCACAGCCCGAATACTCGACCACCATGAACCGGTACGGGTTGTCGACCTTGCTGACTCGCCCGCCATAACCGGTGTCCCAGGTCAGGATGCCGTCATAATAGGTCAGACCCAGCAGGCACGGTGTGGGCTGATTGGACGCGATCGACAGGCCGCTGGTGGTGCCCTGCGCGCGCGGCGGCTTGGCCAATAGACCCGACCCAATTTGCGCAGCGGCAGCCACGCCGCTCGCGATCGTGCCGACTGTCGCGAAGGTTGCGGTCGTGGTCGCCGCGGCCGCGCTGCCTGCAGCTGCACCGACCAGCGGTGCGGCCAGGCCTGCGCTGCTGATGACAAGCGCAATCGCCCCCACCGCGCCGACGATGACGCCCACGGTTTTCAGGACTTTGGACATCGTTACAGTCGCCAGGCTCGAATGACGGCGCCCATTGCCTCGGCGATCGGCGTAATGCGGTCAGCGTCGGTGCCATGCCAGCCCATCAGCACACGGCCGCCGCCATGGATGAGGATCGCGCCCATGCCGTCATCCCCATCGCCGGGCAGCATCGCCAGATCGCCCAGGCGCATCATGGCCGGGATGATGACCGGGAACAGGCTGTCGAGCAGGCTGGCCAGGCTGTCATGGCCCGTGCTCTCCAGCGCGCGACGCGCACCAAGGGGCGATCGGAACATTGGCACTGGCGGCACATTGTGCCCCATGTTCGCAGCGTGGAACCGCGCCAGATGAATGCAGGTAGATGCCCCCTTCCAGCTGAACGGCTTCATCTCGAACCGCGCCATGGTCGCCTTGCTGGCATTGCGGCGGCGGATCATGTCGCGATCCACGATATGTCCGGATTCAAGCATCATACGAAGTTGACCCCGGGCAGATCGAACCTGCTACCGCTAACGCCGCCATAGCCGCCGGCATATCCGCCATAGCCCATCGGCGGGCCTGCTGTGCCCCATGCAACATCGGGCTGCAGGCCGGTCATGTTGTCAAAGCCCAGCTCGCCCGGGAACACGCGCTGATGCGCCGCCGAAGACAGGTCATTGCCTTCGTTGACCAGAAACAGCTTCACCCAGCGCGACATGAAACTCATCTCGAGCACGCGGCTGCCGCGCGATCTGCGCAGCGTCGTCTGGTTCAACAGTCCCCTGAACATCTCCTCGGCATAGGTCACGTGGTGAGTTACCGGGTCCACCTCCGTCAACCAGAACTGCACGCTGCTGTTCTGATAGGCGGGGCTGGACAAAGACGCCGCCGCCGCGCTGGAAGCAGGCAGCCACACCATCCGGCCTTCAGGCAGGCTGTCGCCTAACCCCTCGGAGATAGGCTCGATTGCCGCAATCGTCCCGAAATCTTCATGGAAGGTCCGGTATTGCTCACCATCCTTGATGACAAAGCCACCATCGCAAAGTCGCAGCGTCACATGCGGCAGCTGGATCTTCGCCAGACCGGCGATCAGGATCGATGCACCCTCGAAACTCATTGGCCTTCCTCAATGGTGAAGCGAAGTCCGTAAAGCCGGGCCCGGTCGATCGACCATGACGCGCTTTCGGCAGAATTGAGCCAGCCCACGATCAGCGGGTTTGCGACGGTAATCGGGTCGTTATTGGTCGGCGGCGCGCGAAGCGCCGGGATCAGCGGCAGTGTGCCTGCGCCCGCGCCGTCGAGCGCGGTCTGCGCAGCGATCATGTGGAGAAACCGTGCGCCCTCGCTCAATAGCGATATCCACTGGCCCTGTCGGAAAACGTAATTGGCTGAACCGCCGCTGATCGGCAGCAGGGTTCCGGCATGACCGCTGCCGCTGACACGCGGCGTGCCAGGTGTTCCGACCGTCAGACCGGGCTGGCGGATCGTCCATTGCACGCCTGATGTGAGGCCAAGGTTGAGCAGCGCGATCCACGCCGCCGCCTGGGCGCGCTGCATCCGCGGCAGCGTCACCGCTACCACCCAGCGATTCCCAAGACGATTGAGCCGCTGCACCGGTCCACCTAGCGGCGGGCGCAGGAAGCCACCGAAATCGACGGGTGCCCATTGCTGATCGACAGGCCCCGGCGTCGCGGGCAAGACCACCGCCGTCATGCGAGGCGGCTCATCTGCTGGCGCACCCAGGCCTCCTGCGCGCCGGAGCTGCCCAGCTGACCACCAGCCAGGGCCGCTTGCTGCGCCATGGCGTTCATCTGTCGCAGCAGATCTTCGGTCATCACTGCGCCGCGCAGGTCGAACTTATTCACCACGGTGCGACCGCCCGACTGGCGCAGCCTGCTGTTGGGTATCACAGTGCCGCCGGTATTGGGCACGATCAGCTCAGGCCCGCGCTCGCCCACCAGATAGGTTCGGCCCTTGGTGACCGGACCGCCTGCCGCCTTTCCGGGCGGGCGAACGCTGGCGCCGATGCCCTTGACCGTTGAGATGACGCCGCTGATGCTACCGATCAGATCAGCCACACCGCCGATGATGCCGATTATGTCGCCCTTCTTGATCGAGGTGACGAAACCGTTGATCGCGCCTTCGACATCGCTCATCGACTGGGCAATGGCCCGGGCCATGTCTTCGAAAACATAAATCATCGGCTTGGCGACGCTGCGGTCGACCTCGTTGGGCAGGCCGTTGAAATCCTTGAAAATCTGCGGAATCTCTTCGGCGGTCGCGGCGAATACCTGAATGGTGTCGGGGCTGTTGCGTTCGAACTGCAGCATGGTTTCGGCATGCTCGCGGCGCAGGCGGCGCAGTGCCTCGGCATAGGCGTCGGCGGAAAGGTTGCCGCGCTTCGCCATTTCGGCCAGGGCATCCTGATCGGCCTTGAAGTCTAGCCGCGCGCGGCTTTCGGGAAACAACCGGTCCATGATCGACTGGACGCGGCCTTGCATCTCTTCGAATGCCGCGGCGGCAGCCTCTGTCGCGTCAGATGCCGGCTTGACCATCACGGACTGCAACCGCGCCATCTGGTCGGCAATGCCATCGACCATGTCGGGCACATAACTGTTGCCCACTACCGCGTCGTATAGGTCGTAGAAATAGCCCTTTACCGCTTCGATCCGCTGCTTCACGCCGTCCCAGATCGCGTTCAGCTTGTCGACCACCCAGGTCTTAACGGCGGTGTACAACCGCTTGATGATCGGCTCGATCTTGTCCCAATTCTTCCAAGCATAATATACCAGGCCGATCGCGGTGATCGCCAGCCCTACAGGCCCCAGCATGAAGCGGAACGCGACACCGATGGCGCTGAGCAGCGGCGGCAAGATATTCATCACCGCACCCAGCTTGCCAATCAGCGGCAGGATGGTGCCGAACCCACTGACCAGTGCGCCGACCCCGATAAGCACCGGGCCGACCGCAGCCGCCACGGCGGCAAAGCCGACCACTGCCTCCTGCATTCCCGGCGACAGCGAAAGGAACAGCTCGAGCACGCGATCGACGGTGGGCAGCAGACGCTCGCCCATCACAAGCACCAACTCTCCGATCCGCTCCTGCACCTCGCGCCATTTGTCGATCTGGTCGCTGCCGGGGGCGGCATCGCGAGCGGCCTTGCCGGAACCTTTGTACTGTCGCTCCAGTTCGCTCAGTATTACCGCCTGCGCGCCTGCCGTGTCACCGGCAGCGACCATCGACTGGATCATCGCCTTCTGGTCGGCGGTGAACTGGATGCCGACGCGGCTGAGCGCCGCGAGCCCCTTGACCGGGTCGTTCAGCGCCTTGCCGATCAGAATCGTCGAGCTCTGCAAATCAGTCTTCATGCGCGAAGAAAGGTCGACCGCTGCGCGCTGCGCCCGGTCGAACGCTTCGCCCGATACGTTCCCGAAGGTCAGCATGTTCGCCGTGACCTTGCGCAGGATATCGTCGTCGTCGAACGTCGACAGCGCCTGCAGCGCGGCTGCCTGTTCTTGCAGCTGGGGCAGACTGCGGCCTGCCGCATTCCCCATCGTCTTCAATCCTGCCTCGACCTGGGCCAGCGCTTCGCGGCTTTCGATCGCCGCCTGCGACGATTGGAAGGCGAGTGCTGCCAGCGGAGCGGTGACGGTCAGCGAGAGAGTCTGGCCGATGCCGCTGATCTGCGACCCCATTTTCTCGAAGTCCTTGCCGAAGCGGTTGAGCCGCTTCTGCGCAATGTTCAGGCCTTCTTCGAACGCTGCGGAATCCAGCCCCAGGACCGCCCGCAATGCACCAATGACAGAACTGCCCACGTGCGGTTATCCTTTCGGTTCAGGAGGTGCTGCGATGATCGAAGCAATGGTGTTGATGCTGGCCATGGCGGGCGACCCATGGGCACGCCCACGGGCCGACGCGGCCAGGTTCTGCGAAGCCCGGCACGGCACGGGCCAGGCGGCGGTGCGGTGCACCGACGCTCAGAAAAAGGAGTTGGCCAGTTTCGTGAAGATGATGGTCGGGTTTGAGGATCCGGACCAGAAGACCGCCCGCCGTTGCATGCACAGCGGCAAGCGGGGCAAGTATATCGACTGGACGGTTGCGACGCCCTGCCTGCGCCAGGCCGCTAAGGGCAGGCCGCTGGGCTCTCGCCTTTCGGACTGAGCCTGGCCTGCCACAGGCGCAGGTTGTGATCGATCAGATCCGGCGACATGGCCTCGGCCTGCCGGGCCGCCTGACGCCCCATCATCACTTCCAAGTCGGGCATCTCATCGACCCTGCCCATCGCGCCGATATGCCAAGCCAGCCAGCCCCTGCGGCGCTGATAGCCCTCGATTGCTGCCAGGATCAGCCGCGGGGTGGATTTCCAGAACCGCTGCGCGGGCTGCCCGGCCTCGCACCAGGCGATGAAGAGTTCATGCCAGTCCCAGGTTTCCCCGTCGCTATCGGAGGGTTTGCATCGGCCGTGCCCGCCCCCTTGTTGCCACGGGGCTCGGGCATGGCCCGGCTCAGCGCTTCAGCCAGCGCCTCCTGCACTGCCTGGGGATCCGCCAGCAGCAGATCGAAGGCAAGGCCCCTGTCCGCATCAGGATGATTTTCCTGAAGCCCACATGCGATGATCGTCGATATCGTCGCCATCTTCATCGCAGCAGGGTCCGCCTGCGCAGCGGCAAGCTCCTTGTACATTCCGCCAAGCCCCAGGCCGAGCTTGTCCTCGATCTGCAGCAGCGCCTCGGCGTCGAACACCAGCGTGAACGTTTCGCCTGCGACGGTGAACGACGCTTCACCCCTCAGTCGGTTGACCATGTCAGACCTCGTCGCCTTCGGTGATCGCGCCGGTCACCTTGATCGAGAAGCTGGCGGTCTGCTTTCCGGTCACTTCCATGCCATCCGGGCCATAGCTGGTGACATAGCCGCTGAAGAGCTTGTGCTTCAGCCCGCTCGCGCCCTTGCTGACGGTCTTGAAATTGTACAGCCCGCCGGTGGTATAGGCCGTGATCATGGTGTTATCGAAAGCGCTGTCGGCGATGTAGTGCACCTGGCCCGAGACTTCCCCGGAGTCATAGACGCCTTCGGGGATGAACTCCATGGCGCCGCCGGCACTGTCATGCGTGGTGACGTCCTGCGTCGCCCGCTCAGGCACCGGCGGGTTTACGCTCAACAGTTCGGCCACGTTCACCAGCGGGGTCACCCCGCTGGCAGCGACAAACAGTTTGGCGCCAAAACTGGTCTTGGCTGCGGTGGTCATTTCCCGTCACTCCTGCGGTTGGTGAAAAAACGTGAATTCGATCAGCACGCGGAAAACCCGGATGCCTCCGTCCAGCGTGTCGCTGTCCTGGCGCCGCATCTCCAGCAGGCCCTCATGAAAGACCCAGTTAGACACGCTGCGGTGCTGCTCCATTTCGGTGACGACCGCCCGTGACAGCGCAACCGCTGCCGTGTCGCTCTCTGCCCAGCATTCGAAGCGCACCCTGGGCCGGTCGAGCCCGTCGGGCCCCCCGTGTGTCCATTCTCTGCCGGGTGAAACCTCGGTCAGCACGACGCAGGGAAAGCCGCCGCGGCGTGGCCGTTCGAACCAGCTGACGCGGGTTCCGGCGATAGACGCTACGCCCGCCGCCGCGCGCAACCGCGCGACAAGGGCTTCTTCCATTCCCATGCGGATTTACCTTTTGGCAGCCAACTTGGCGGTGCGCCGCGCGGCTCGAGCAGCCGTTCGCTCGATCTCCGGCCACATTTCCGTGGCGATCCTGCCCAGCGCCTTTTCGCCGCCTTCCGCCTCCCAGGCTGGGGTCAGCGCGGGGTTTGCGTCCTGGTGCACATTGCCGAACTCCTGCTGGATCCCGGCAGGGTCGGCGGTGCCAACATAGACTTCCACCTCGCTCTTGCCGAGGCGGCGGTTGAGCGAAGATTGCCGGCGGTTCAACCTGGTGCCGACGATCTCGTTATCGAGCAGAACGCCAGACGCCACCACGGTGCGTGAATGATACTCGTCCAGGATCGGCTCAGCTGTCTTCTTCAGCACCCGGCGCGCCACTGCCTTGGCCGTCACCTTTTTCAGATCGCCGAGTGCCGCCTCCATTTCGCGGCCGCCTTCCAGCTTCAGAAACCTTTTCGACATGGCCTTGCCCGATCAGCAGCTCCGCCGTGCTGGCGGGCAGTTCATATTCATCACCCGGCTTCTTGGCCTGCGCCAATCCGAATGCATTGCGGTGCGCACGCACCGTCTTGACCTTGATCATCATCATCCCCTGCTACGCGTTGCGGTGAATTCGATCTCGCGGTGCAGGTCGCCTACCGGGGCGATGCCCGTGATGTCCCAGCCCACACCCTCATAAACGATGCGGTGATCGCGCGGGGTGACGCCGCGCAGCGCCACCGTCGACAGGACCCGGAAGGTCGCCGTCTGGCTGGCATTCTCCGCCGCTGCCTCGCGCCGCTCCGCACCGCTGCCCCAGCTGATTGCAGCCTTGGCCTGTTCGATCTCTTCCCAGGCATCATCGACCTCCACCCCGAGCGTCGATGTCCCCTCGGTCGCCCGCTGGAAGACGATGCGGAATTGCCGTTTGCCCGCGCGCATCATCTCAGATCACCGGCAACCGGTGCTGGTCGCACAGGAAGCGAAAGCCGAACGGCGCCTCGCCTGAAATCGTGCCGGTGATCACCGCCTCGCGCTGCATGAACAAGTGCGCCAGCATCATCTTGGCCGCATGCACCAGACCGCGGGGACGGTTGTCGTCGGTGTAACCGGCGGTGAAGGTGACGGTGACCGGGCCGTAGCTGGTCGGCCAGGCGGTGTTCAGCGCGGGCAACAGGTTGCCCAGCACGTCGAGCCGCCAGCCACCGGCAGCTATGTCGGCGGCCTCCCCAGCGCTATCGACATAGGCGACACCGGTCACCAGGACCGAGGCCGCAGGACCGATGCCTGCGCGCATGCCAGGACCGAAGTCGGCAAAGCGCGCGACAATGCCTGTCGTCTCGGCCAAACGGATGTTGCAATACTTCTCGACCGCATCGATCGCCGCGTCGCGCAGCACTTCGATCAATGCGTCGTCATCGTCTGCCAGAACGCCCAGATGTTCCTTCGCATCCGCCAGAGGCAGGATGCCCTCACCATAACCCTCGGCAACGTCGATGGGCGTCAGGGTGAAGAGCATGTTGCCACCAGCGGATTTGAGAGGGTCAATCCACAAGGATGTGGAACGTGCCGGTCTTGGCGTTGCCGCCCTGTGCGATGCCGATCTTCACGCGGTCATTGCCCAGCGCGATGCGATCAAGCACGCCGGTGCCGCCCGCCGCATAGAGCGCGGCAACGCCAGCGATCGAATGCGTCGGCATACGCGGCGCGCGAACCCCGCTTGCGTTGACATTAGTCTCGATCCAGAGGTCGACGCCCGTGGCTTCTCCCTCGATCGTGAAGTCGACGCCATCGGCAAAGTCGCCTTTGACATATTCGATCTGGTGGATCTTGCCGCTGATACGCCGCGGCGAATAGGCGGTGGCCGTGCCGTCAGCGGCAGTGGTCACCGAAACGGTGTAACGCTTCATGTGCTTTCTCCGGGATGCGGAACCGCAATGCGGCCCCTGTGATGGACTGGATCAGCCCTTGGTCAGCCCTCGGCGGGCTTGTCGTCACCGCCATTCGGCGGGTTCTGGTCGGAGTCGCCACCCTTGTTCAGGGGCGGCTTCTCCATCTTGTTGCTCGGCGGCTTCTCGGCCTTGATCTTGATGATCTCGACCGCGCCGAGGGACACCAGGCGCTGGACATCCTGCTGGCTGTATTCCGCCTCCGATCCGATCTCAGCACCGTTCAACGGCTTCAGCAGCCGGACTTTCACTTTCGCCATCTTCATGCTCCTTCGCTTTCGTGAAAGGGGCTCCAACCCCACTCACGAAAACGGGGGCAGCCTTGCGACCGCCCCCGAGCGCCAAGCCAAGCCCGAAGGCTAGGCTCAGCCGACGCGACCCAGATCGCCGTACACCAGCGCTTCAGGGCGATAGATGGCCAGTCCCACGCGCTCTTCTGCGCGGACCGTGACCTTGTTCTTCTGGAAGTTGTCGCCGTCTTCGGTCGAGACCTCGACGGTAGCATCCTGACGATCGAACAGCTGCGCAGCCATGTCGAAAGCGCCGACCAGGAACTTGTCGACGGTCATCGCCTGGGTCGGAACAACCGGCAGACCCCAGAGCACGGGGCTCAGGGTTCCCTGCGGATTGCCGATCAGATAACGGCCATATCCGTCCTTCATGGTCTCGATGTACGCCCAGTCGATCGGGTTCAGGACGATCCCGTTCGCGGGATATTCGGCCAGCGCGACCTGCAGGATGCCGAAGCGGATGTCGTCGATCAGGCTTTCGGAGACCAGGCTGGCATGGGGTGCATAGGCCGTCGCCTCGGTGATCAGGCCGGTGAGGTTCTGACCGGTGCCATCGCCGTTCAGCAACTGCACCTCTTCCTTGTACGCCAGGCCGTAGCGCAGACGCTGGTCGATGATCGAGCGCAGCGCCGGCGCATCGGCCAGCACCTGCACGCTCGCGCGCATCCAGTGGGCGATCGTGCGAACCGTCATGGTCGCTTCTTCGAACTGGATTTCCGACTGCGGCTTCTGCGCGCCTTCCGCCACCATATCGGCATTGTTGGTGAAGCCTACTTCCTTGTCATATTCCAGCGTGCTGCTGGAAATCTGGCCCGGCATCAGCAGTGCACGGATGGTCATGCGCCGCTGGGCCTGCATCACCGGCGTTGCCCGCTGGGGCTGGATCAGGGCGCCAACCGAACCGGCAGCATCGGTGGTCAGAGAAGAGATGTCCTTCACATCGACCAGAATGCGGCCACGCGGGCGGGTTTCGGCAGCAAAGGCCTTGAACCGCTCGTCGGCGAGGAAGCGCTGGCCAGCGGTCTGGTCGGCATCGCCTTCGCCACCCTGCCGTGCTTGCTTCTGCTCGATATCGTCGAGCCGCGCCTTGGCTTCCGTCAGGGCCGCAATGGCCTGGTCGGCCAGTTCCTTGGCGGTGCTGGTCATGCTCTTGCCGGCCTCGGCTTCAGCCAGCGCCTTTTCGGCAATGGCCTTCACCTCGTCATGGCGCTTGTCGAACGCGGCCTTGGTTTCAGCTGCGATTTCAGCGGCGGTTTTCGACTGCGTACCAGCATTATGATCCGGGCCACGCATAAGCCGCCCCATGGAGCGCTCGGCTGCAGTCATCAGGATACGTCCGCCACCGACAGCGCCAAGCGAACCGGCAAGCGCGAGTGACGAGATACCGGCTGCGGTGCTGCCATCGATGGCAAACGCAGGCACGGCGCCCGCGAAAATGGAAAGGGCGCACGCAAACAGCGCCCCGATAAAGGCATAGGTCTTTTTCATGATCTGGATTCCCTTTGCTGTGGCCGGTCAGTCCGGCTCACCTGTCAGATCGACAATTTCGGCGTCGAAGAGCGCGGCCCAAAAATCAGCTTCCGGGTCGGTTTGGGCAGGGGCCCCCTGCTCGCCAGCCAGCAGAGCGCCCGACGCGCGCTCCGCCTCGCTGTTGGTGAAGCCGAAGAATTCCTTCATCAGCTCTTCCATCTCGCGCCGCTGTAGCCGGTCCCCGGCGGCGAGCCTTGCGCGCAAATCCTCAAGTTCTGCTGCCTTGACGGCGCTGACTGTCGCCAGCGAATTGGCGGGCTGGCTGACCACCGACACCTCGACCAGCGTCAATTCCTTCAGCAGCATGACCTTCTCGGTCTCGTCTTCGCTCGCTTTGATCACCCGATAGCCGATCGACAGACCGTCAATGTCCTCCGCCTTAAGCAGGGCATATGCCTCCCGGCCACGCTGCACATCCATGTTGAGCTGACCGGTGACCAGCAGACCCTTGTCGTCCTCGACGATCTCGGTCCAGCTCCCGATCGGCTGATGGGGATCGTGCTGCCAGAACATCTTCGGGCGGGACTTCTGCCGCTTATGATCGGCGAGGCTGCGCTTGAACGCCCCCGGCAGAATTACGTCGCCATAGCTGTCACGATTGCCGAACACCGCGCCATAGCCAGCAATCTGCCCGTCGTCGCCCAGCGCCTTGAGCTCGAGCACCGGCGCGCCCTGTTTGGTCCTCACTGGCCGTTACCTCCATCGGTGCCGCTGACGGCCTGCGCCAGCGGAATGTCCTGCATCTGCACGATCGGAACATCGCCGCCCTCGATCGGCGGCAGGTTTTCAAGGCGTCGCGCCTCGTTGCGGGTCAGCACGCCGAGGCGCACCATGATCTGGTAGAACGTCGCACGGCCAGCGCTGTCGCCGCGCAACAGGCCCTCGATATTGAACTTGATGTACGCGCCGGACTGCCGCTCGACGCGCGTCAGCAGCTGCTTGGTCAGCGCCCGCTCGAATCGGCGCAGTCGCTTGCGCAGCGTGAATTTTTCAAAGCCCAGGACATCGACTTCCTTACCGGTGCCCCAGTTGCTGGATTTGTCTCCATAACCGACCATGCCGGGCGGCACGCCGAAGATCCGGCAGATTTCCTCGCCGCTGAACTTGCGGCTTTCCAGCAGCTGCGCATCTTCAGGGTTGATCGACAGCGAATTCCATTTCAGCCCGTTGTCGAGCAGCATCGGCCGACCAGCATTGATCGCGCCCACGAACTTGTCCTGAAGCAGGCTTTCCAGCACCGCCCGCTGCTCACCGCTCAGCGGCTTGTCGGTCTCAAGAAAGCCGCTGGGCATCACGCCGTTCTCGAAGACCTTGCGCGCCAGCGTATCGGTGGTGGTCGCGGCCGAGAAGGTGCGTGCACAGACCGAAAGCGTCGACGCCCCTTTCAGCCCGTCGCCGCCCATGCCGCGGATATGCAGCATGTCGGACTGGCGGCAAACCTTGGCCAAGCCATCGGCCGTCCAGCTATACTGCTTGTCGCCATCCTCAAGGCGACGAACGGTAACGCCGCTGGGATTGAGCACCGGCAGCAGCGCCGTGATGTTCCCCGCACCGTTCCGCACGATCTCGGCATAGGCATTGCCCTGCAGCTCGACGCTGGCGAACATGAACTCCCAGAACTCGTAATCGTCCTGATCAAAATTCGGATCCAGCTTCAGCACCCAGTGCAGCGGGTGCGAGGAATCCTCGACTGCAACCCCGTCAGGCCCAGGGCGATAAACTGCAGGGGTCAGACTTGCCGACGTGCCGGCGAGCAGGTTCACGCAGGCATAGGTTGCCGAATGACCCATCGGGCTGCGCGATACTAAACCGTCGAGATAATCGCCGACGGTGACCCTGTTGGTCCTGAAATTGTCCTGATCCGAAAAGGCAACGCGCGACGGCCCGCTTTCCAGACCCCAAGATGCTTTTGCCTGAGCGGGCTCTTCCGTCAGCCAGCGCCAGGCAGCGCGCAGCATTCCACCCTGCGCCTCCCTGGTCATGCAGCCTTCATCCCTTCAATCCATTCATCGATCGACAGATCACCCGCACCCGCCGCCACCGGATTCAGCTCCAGCAGCTTGGTCGCGTTCAGCCCCGCCATGAACGGGTCGATCTTCGCGCTCGCAGAGGCGTTCTTGGTGATCATCACCGACTGCCGCCCCTTCTCTTCCTTGGTGTTGCTGACGCACCACGCCATCATCGGCGATCCGTCGTGCACCACCTGGTTGAACTTCAGCTTCCGCGCCAGGCCCACAATCGCCGACATCAGGCGGAAGCCCTGCCCGATCGGGGCCATTTGGTCGTCGGCAATGTCTGCCGCCGCCATGGCATCGATCAGGTCGGCCACGCCCTGCGGGTCAAGGCCGATGGCCCCGCGCTCAGGCAGCAGCCCGCTTTCCTTCACCTGCGCCACGATCGCCACGATCTCGGCAATGTCCTGCGGCAGGAAATCCGCCTCGGCATCGTCGCCGACCTCGGCTTCGCGGCAGATCGTCAGGCTTCCCTGCGCCTCGAAATCTCTCAGCAGCCCCGCAATATCCTTGCGCCGCTCCAGCACATCGGGCCAGGCCCAGGCGCGAAACCAGTACAGCCAGCGCGCGGTATCGCGCTCGCGGCCCGCCACGCACAGCCCGTACAGGTCATCAAGCCCGCCGCCGTCGATGCCGACCACCGCGACCTCGCACCGCGCCAGCAGGCTTTCCAGCGTCAGCGATCGGTCGCCCGCCGCCTCCCAGTAATCCGCCCCGCGCCAGCGGTCCCGCCGCAGCCGCAAGCCGATCTCGACGTTCAGATGCTTGGCCAGAAAGACCTGCAAGTCTTCGTCGGCATCCCCAGCCTGCACCTCGCGCAGCTTGGCCGCTATCCATTCTGCCGAGACTGCGCGCCCCAGACTGGGGTTCGTGACATGCCACATCGCCGGGTCAAGATAAGCCTCGGCATCAATCAGCTCTTCAGGCCACTCGTACAGCACACCCAGGCTGGCAGGGTCCTCTATGACCCCGTCGCGCACATCTCGGAAATAGGCCAGCTTGGTCTTGAACACCCCCGCTGGCGGCTCGTCGCTGTGCGTCGATATGTACAGCACGAACGCTTCCGGCCTGGTCGATGTCCCGCCCGTGGCTTCGCGCAGCATGCTCGCCGCCTTGGGCTTCTTCCCGAACAGCCATAATTCCTCCACCAGCACGATGCCGGCCTTCTTGCCCGATGCGGTATCAGCATCGGCCGCGACCACTTTCAGCTCTGCCTTGGTGACCCGGTGCCGGATCAGGCGCTGATGCTCGACCACGTGCAGCAGCTGGCGCAGCTCCGGGTCGGCATTGACCATGCCCATCGCCGGGTCGAAACTGTTCCGCGCCACCTCCAGCGTCGGCGCCAGGATCAGCAGCTCGGCATGATGCCGCCAGTTCAGGATCAGCGCGGTCAGCATGATGCCCGCCGCGATCGTCGACTTGCCGTTCTTCTTGCTGATCAGCAGGAAGAACTCGTTGATGTGCCGCTTGCCCGTTTCCGGGTCTTCCGCTCCGAATATCGCGGCGACCAGATCGAGGATCCGGCTGTCGCAAATGTCGCCCAGCGTCGGGTAGCTGCCGTCTGGCTTCTGCGGCAGGTCGGTGACCTGCAGCGCACAGAAGACCTTCAGGGCTTCGTCCGACTTGTCAGGGTACAGCGGTGCGCACGGCACCAGGCTGTCACCCGCAACGATCCGGTCCCGCCAGTCAGGGCAGGCAGTCGACCAGCTGGGCCGCATGGCTTAGTTCAGTTGCGCTGCAGGCGGGGGAGGGCGCGTGCCGAAAAGGCCTTCAACACCCCGCGCCGCATCCTGCTGCTCTTCCTTCTTCCCCTTGGCCGGAGCCTTCTTGCCCTGCTTGGGCTCGGTGGGTCGCATGCGCACATCGGTCGAACGGGCGCGCTCGGCATCGATCATCTGGTCAAGGCGCTTGCACGCGGCGACGTTGCCCTTCTCGACCTCGTCGACCAGGCGCACCATCATGCCCGACCGCACCACCAGCGCTGCCCGCTCGCGCTCCCGGCACTCGGCGGGAAAAACCTTTCGCAGCGTCTTGGCATCGCAGCCGATCACCTTGGCAACATCGGTCTCGCGATAACCGCTTGCGAACAACACCATGATTTTATTGGACTTTTCTCGGGACCATTGGAAGGCCGGACGCCCTTGCCCACGCGGCGGCGCTGGCACCCAGCCAAACAGGCCCGGCGTG
>Ga0209278_1000353_pt1 | contig 40407 bp, 31 predicted proteins | sample JI81BgreenDNA_FD_187504 | JGI IMG/M metagenome (GOLD analysis project Ga0209278, IMG submission 187504) | Wastewater effluent complex algal communities from Wisconsin, to seasonally profile nutrient transformation and Carbon sequestration -... | ecosystem: Engineered > WWTP > Effluent > Algae...
CAATGGCGAAATCTGTGGATTGGGGTTAAATGCCAGGGGAATAAGTCCACCGATGGCGGTGAGCGAGGTGAGCACCACCGGCAAAAAGCGCAGCTCTCCGGCTTTTTCGATGGCTTCTTGCAAGGCCATGCCGTCGCTACGCAGCTGGTTGGTGAAATCAACCAACAAAATCGAGTTTTTCACTTCGATACCGGCTAGGCCAATAAAGCCGAGGATGGCGATGAACGACATGGGGTTGCCTGACAGCCAAAGCAGGGTGACGCCGCCAATCACGCCCAACGGAATCACACTCAGCACAATGAGGATGCCCTTGAACGTGCGAAACTGCAGGATGAGAACGGCCACAAAAAGGAATACCGTGAGCACAATCACTGTGGCAAAGCCTCCACCAAAGGCATCGCCTTCGCTTTCGGCCTCGCCGGCCAACTGGTAGCCGTATCCTTCGGGAAAATTGAGGCGATCGAGCTCAGGGACCAGCTCGGCCAATACGTCGTTGGCCAATACACCCTGCCTGGTGTAGGCAGTTACTTGCACAAAACGGCGTTTGTTGAAGTGGCTGATCCGTGTGGGTGAGCTTTCGAGGGCTAAACTGGCCAACTGCTGCAGCGGGAGGGCTATGCCCTGCATATTGGTCACGCGCAAACCCGAAAAAGCTTCCAAACCGGCCTGCGCTGCGCTGCGTGGCGTACCCAACACCACGGGGTAGTCGTTGCCGTCGTCGTCGCTGAGGGTAGCCACAGGCAAGCCAGCCACGGCCATACGTACGGTTCGGTCGATATCGGAGGTAAGCACGCCCAAACTGCGGGCTTTGTCGCGGTTGATGACCAACTTTAAGTCGGTTTTGAGGGTATTCAACGGATTGTTGAGGTAGATGGTGCCAGGCTGCTTGCGGAGCAGCGCCTCCACCCGAAACGACCAGGCGCGGAGGCTGTCGAGCTGATCGCCGTAAATCCGGATGGCAATGGGTGCTTCTATTGGCGGACCTTGCTCGAAGTCTTTCACTTCAATGCGTGCTGTAGCAAAGCGGTTAAATCGTTGACGCAACAGGTCGATCACCTCCTTTTTACGGGTAGGCGAGCTGCCTGCCTCCAACTGTACAAAAAACTGCACGAAGTCGCTTTTCTCTTCCTGCTGGGTAACGTTGTAGTAAATCTGTGGGTTTCCGCGCCCTACATTGGTGGTGTACCAGTCGATGTCGGCCACGGCAGCAAGCTCAACCTCTATGCTGCGGCTCACCTCATCGGCATAGCGCAAATTGCTCTGCTGCGGCAGCTGTACGTTCACCAAAAAGATGGGCTTCTCGGAGGCGGGAAATAGCTTAAAACCAATCACCGGAAACAAGGCCAGCGAGCCAACAAACAAGCCACCGGCTACCAGCAAGGTAGCGCCAGGACGAGCCAGCGCATAGTGCATGAGTTTGGTGTAGGTGGCGCTAATGCCCTTTTGCAGCAACTGCAAGAAAATATTGCCCTCGGCATGCTGATGCTCCTTGAGCATGCGGCTCGCCAAAAAAGGCACCACGGTGAGCGATACCACCATCGAGGCCAAGACCGACGAGATGATGGCCATGGGCAGGCTGCGGATGAACTCGCCAGGACCGCCAGGTAAAAAAATCAGCGGTAAAAAGGCAATCACCAGCGTGGCGGTACAACCCAACACGGCCAGGGTAATTTGTTTGGTGGCTTTGATAGCGGCTTCTTTGCGGCTGTGTCCTTCCCGCAGCCAACGTTCAATGTTTTCAACCACCACAATGCTGTCGTCGACCAGCAAACCAAGCGCTACCACCAAACCAACAATACTCAACTGGTTGAGCGAATAGCCAAAGGCATTGAGTCCTACCAAGCCCAAAGCCAGCGAAAGCGGTATGGCCACCATCACAATGAGCGATGCGCGAGTGCCCAAGGGCAAAAGCGTGAACAAAACCAGCACAATGGCGATGGCGAAGTCGGTACCCAACCCTTTCAACCGGCGGGCCACGTTGTCGGCCTGATCGAAATGTGCCAACAACCGCATGTTGGCGGGCAAACTTTTCTCAAAAGCCTCCACAATAGGCCGGTATTGCTGCTGCGTGCTCGCAATGTTGCTGCCCACCTTTTGTGCGGCATGCACCAAAACGGCGCGCTGGCCGTTGAGGCGGGTAATGTGCTTCTGCTCCTGATCTTGCAGCTGCAAATCGGCGATGTCGCGCAAATGCACGAGCTCCCCACCTGCCTGATACACCACCGTGCCGGCAATGTCGTCGAGATCGGCAAAGGGCCCGCTGGTCTTCACGTTAAAGCTTTTGGTACCTGCGGAAATGGCCCCACCGGGGATATTTACGGCTTCGCTTTGCAGACTGCCAATGACCGCATTCAGGGGGATGTTTTTTTCGGCGAGCAAGTCGGTGCGCAAGCTAATCCGAACCTCTTGTTCGGGGGCGCCACTCACCTTTACCTTCTTGAGGCTGCCCACCTTTTCGAGGCGCTCTTGCAATTCCTCGGCTTTTTTGCGCAGCTCGCTGTAAGAGGCCGTTTCGCTCACCAAGGCCAGCTGCAGGATGTTCACGTCGGAGGGGTCTACCTTGCGGATGTCGATGCTGGCAATGTCGGCAGGGAGACTGCTCCGGAGCGCATTCATCTCGCGGATCACCTCCTGGTATTTGGCGTCGATGTCTTCGCCATACTTAAACTCTACCCGCACGATGGCCAAACCATCGTCGATGCTGGTCACCAACTTGTCGATATTGTCGAGTTCATACAGCTTGTTTTCGATGGGCTTTACCACCAGTTCCTCCATATCGGCGGGGCTGGTGCCGGGATATACCACCACGATGGGGTAGGTGGGTGGGTTAATCTGCGGATCTTCGGCCCGCGGCATGGTGAGCAAGGTGGTTACGCCCACCACCGCCACCATCAGAAACATCACCAGGGTAAAGGCGTAGTTCCGAACTGAAAATTGAGTCAGGTTCATGGCTTAGGGTTGTAGGGTGATGCGCGACTGTTCGTTGAGAAAGGGCGAGTTGCCGATAAGTACCGAATCGATGCCTTCTAAACCCTCGCGAATCCAAATCTGGTTGTCGGCAATGGCGGCCAGCGTCACCGGCTGCTTACGCACTCCCTGGCCGTTGGCTACAAACACAAAACCCTGCATGCCGTTGGCTTCGATGAGGGCCTCGTACGGAATACGCTGCTGCAACTGCTTGCTGCTGCTGCGCAACTCCACCTCGGCAAAGAGGCCATTGGCCAAAGCCAAATTTTGGGGTTCTAGGGCTACCTCTACCGTGAGCGCCCCGCGGTATGGGTTCAAATTGCGCTGCTTGCGGACTACCCTGCCTGCCAGCGGCTTGTCGGGGAAAGCCTCGAGGGTCACTACAGCAGCATCGCCCTCACGAATAAGCGCCCAATCGCGATCCGATACCCCTACCCGTACCAACCAGTCGGCCGTACCAATATGTTGTACGGCTAAAATGGGCTGACCAGGACTGGCAATCTCTCCGGCATTGGCGATACGTGCAATCACAAAGCCGTCGGCTGTAGCGCGTATGTTGGCATAATCGCGGTTAAAACGCACACTTTCGTACTGTTCGCGCGCCAAGTCGCGGGCGGTGGTCACATTCTGGAGCTGCTCGAGGGTTGCTACGCTGTCGGCATACAGCCTACTCACCCGTTGGTAGTCGCGCTCGGCTTTGTCGAGGCCCAGCTTCGCCTGACTCAGTCCGGCTTCTATTTCGGTAGGCTGCAGCCTCGCAAGAAGCTGCCCTTTACGGACCATGGCGCCGTTTTCGACCAGTATTTCGGCTATCACACCGCCAATTTTAAAAGCATAACGCGCTTCTTCACTGGTGGTGAGCTGACCCGAATAGGTCATCTTGCGTTCCAGGGTGTCGGTGATGACGGCATGGGCCTTTACGGCTATGCTTTCCTCCTCGGTGGTGGGTTTTTCGCTGGCGGCTCCGCAGCTGCTCAGCAGGGCAGCGGTGGCTGCCAAATAAAGTGATAAAGGTATGTGCATGATGATCGGTTTTTAAGGTTGAAGGGTGGCTGCAGCCCGTTCGGCTTCGGCAAAAGCTATCCAGCAGTCGTACAGCAAGAGGTTTTCCTGAAGGCGTGCTTGTACCCATTGATTGCGGGCGTCGAGCAGTTCTATTTGTAGCAGAGTTCCTTGTTGATATTGCCGATTGAGGTCGTTAAAGCCACGCTCCGCGGCACTGCTGTATTCCTTGCTGGCAAGATATTGGGCTCGTTTGGCTTCGAGGCTCAACTGCGCTTGCTGCTGCTGCAACTCGAGCTGCCGACCAAGCTCGTCGTAACGAATACTCAGATTTTTTTCTTCGAGACGCGCCAGCTGCTGACGGTAACGGTTTTTACCACTGCTGAAAAGGTCCCACTGCAGGGCAAAGCCGGCAAAATAGTAGCGCGACTTATCGTTGAACTGCCAGTCGAAGGCTTGCGAGCCCACATCTACAAAGGCGTTGAAGCGCGGAATGCGGTAAGCGCCTGCCATGCGCGTCATCTCTGCCTGGATGTCGCGGGCCGAACGCAGCTGTGCCAGCTCCTCGCGCATGCCTGCCACCAATGGCCTTGTTACCGGCAGCTCCACCAAGCTGCTGTCGGTTTCGAGTGTACTGTCGCCCGGGCGGTTGAGCAGAAAGTTGAAGTAGAGCATGGCCTTGCGGCTTTGCATCCGGGCAGCTTCGGCCTCGGCACGGTAGCGACTTAGCTCGCTGCGGGAACGGCTCACACTAGTGGGCGTGGCCTTGCCATTCCGCTGCAAGGCTTCATTCACGCGCAGCCCCTCCTCGGCCAAACTTACCGCCGAAGCGTAAATGCCCTCGGCTGCTTTGGCCTGCAGATAGCGATAGTAGGCTTGTTGTATCTCTTTCCTCAACTCGCGTCGGTACACTTCTACGGCTGCTTGTTGGGCGCTGATGGCCTTATTGCGAATACGCTGCTGGTAGTTCAACTCGGCATTCAGCAAGGGAAAGGTGATGTGTAGCTTGAGGTCGTAAAAATTGTCGGGGTTCAACAAAATACTCGCATTCTCGAGTTGCGGAAATGCCTGCGAGCCGGTTAGCTGATTCAGCGTAGCATACACCGGATTGAGCAAATCGCCTGCTGGGAAATCGACCGTTCGGCCACCCCCAGCTAGAAAGTAGTTGGCCTGCAAACTTGCCGAGGGCAAAAACTGCGTTCGTGCCTCGCGCAGTGCCAGCAGTGCCGACTCCAGCTGCACCGACTTCTGTCGAAGTCCGTCGTTGCTTTGTAAGCCTTGCTCCACGTACCGCTCGAGTACCGTTTGCGCGGTACCTACCAGCGGTGAAAACCAGAGACAGAGAAGAAATAATTTGTTCATTGAATTATGATTATTTATTGAACATTGTTCATGTTTAGGGCAAAAAAAATCAAGTTTGACTCATCATACCTACCAAACTTTCAAAAGCCTCCTCGAGTAGTCGCTCAGGATTGGCCGGACTAGCCCCCTGAATACGTTCGCGGATGTACAAGGAGCACATCCCGTGTACGGCACTCCAAATGGCGAAGGCCAAGGGTTCGGGCTGGTGTCCTTTGAAGTAACCTGCCCCTATACACTGGGTAACGGTTTGCCTCAATACGTCAAAGGCATCCTCGCCTTCGTTCCACTTTTCGGTGTGCTGCTGTTTCAAAGAAGCCATTGGAGCACGCATATTGAACATCAAATCGTACATTTCGCGGTTTTCGAGGGCAAAAGCAATGTAGGTTCGACCTAAAGCCTTCAGTCGCTCAAATGGATGCGAAACATGGAATAAAACCGACATCGAACGCCCCAACATCGAGAAACCCCGACTATGTAAATCGTAAAGTATATCGTTTTTGTCGCGGTAATACACATAAACGGTGCCCACGCTGTACTCAATTTCTTGGGCAATATTCCGAATGGTGGTATTGTCGATGCCTTTGTCGACAAACAACTTCTGCGCAGCCTGAAGGATCAGCTCCTTCAGCTCTTCTTTTTCTTTGGCTTTGCGCTCGGCGGTTCCCACTTCTTTCAGATTACGCTACAAAGAAATTGAACGTTGTTCATTTTTCCAAGCGTCTCCGAGAAAAATTTCATCCCAAAAGGAAAAAAGTATCTCAAGAGCGCCAAAGTAAGCGCTCATCAAAAGGAAAAGGCTCCAGACTAATCTGTTCTATTTGCTGGAATTCGGTATGTGCTGGATTCAAAAGCAAATTGAAGTCGCCCCGCGTAACCACACTAGGTACTAGCAAGCCAAGCTGTTCGCCTTTGCGTAAAAAATCGTCACCAAATTGTTGGGTGCTGCTCGTGTGCGGGAAAGTATTCCAGTTGCGTGGTAGATACTCGGGCACGAGCTGTGCAAAAGGAACGGTCTCGGGTACTTCCAGTTCGAGCATAGCATAATCGTGGGGTAAGGCAGCTAAAGGTAGATGTACCAACACTTCGGCCATGGCCAACGAGCGGTTGCAGGCTGTATATACCACCTCCCTACCGGGCGAATTCCATCGGGCACCATAAAGGGCCGCACCCTTGCCCGAAAGCGGCCAAGCATAGGCAGCACGCACCAAACGAAACACCCGCATCAAACAAAAATGCCATGGCTCATGCGGTGTAGCTCGGCCAATACCAACGCCTTGCCGTAGCTATCTTTGAGGAGATGAAGCGGCTTTTGGCTGCCCAAAGCAAAACATGGGGCATGTAACCAAGCTGTATAGGCATCATTACTGCCAAAAAAATCTAGGGCATGGTAGCTCACTTCGGCTAAACCAAAGATTTTTTCGGAATGGGTACGTTTAAAACGAAATGCAGGTGTATCACGGTATCGCTGCAGCGACTTACCCGACAACTCTAAGATATCGGCCCATTCTGCTTCTGTAAAGGGGGTGAGGGCTTGAATTTGTGCAAAAAGCGCGTGAGGCATGCCTGCATCGAGGGCATTGCTCAATTGTATCACATCGGTAAATAAAGCTGGAGTATGATACACCGCGGCTGCTTCTTGCACTTGGCCCGGAACATCCTGCTCGTTTAAAAAACGACGAATAACTTCGTACAAGGCTGCTTTTTGGGCTTCTACGGACAATGAAGAATGAGTTGCCATCTTCTCGACTTTTGTACCACTAATTTAGACATTTGTCTTTGGATTGGGTTCAAAAAAGTAAAATTTCCTTTACAAGCTCTCCAATTGGTATTTATTTCAAGGAAATTAAGGTCGTGGACCTGTCTTAAAATCTATCAAATAAGGCACTAGGGAGTTCCCTTCGGCATCTACAAACGACTCATCGAGCACAAGCTGGTGCTGCTGATCGGGTAATAATTCCAGTTCAAGCGTGAGCAATTTACCCGACATATCCCAGCCTACCACGCGGCTTACCTTGGTAGCCGCAACACTCTTCATGGGCCCTTGTTCAAACCCGTTATAACGCATATCCATGGAAGCCGTAAATCGGATCGTCATGCGTACAATACCCGGCATTACGCCTACCGAATAATTTAGATCAGGGGTTACTGCTACTACCCTCGGGCGGCGCGCTTCATATGCATCTCGCAAATCGTCGATCGGCATACTCAAAACGCCCGATTTGTCGATCAAGTCCTGAACAGCGTAAAAGTCGGTATAATCCAACTTCAACAGCTGCTGCATTGCACTCTTACGATCGTATGCTCGGGCCACAAAAGCTTCGGCAATGGTGTAGCCAATAAATACTCCCGACTCTGCAGTTTTAAAGCCATCGACTTTCGGGCTTAACCATCCCGGATCGTTCAGTTTAAAAAAGTCACGCTCGAATCGGGCAATCAGAGCAGCACTATCCCCTCTACAACCCGCTATGGCCGGATGAATCGCTGGTTTGCTGGTTAATTGAGCGCTCAGATAGGCACGAATACCCGCAGCAAGTATGCTGCCCTGCCAATCGACTTGGTTCTGCTTTTGAACCGAACCCACATACAACTGCATTAAGCGGGTATTGAGTTGCTTGCTAAACGTTCCAGCCTGAATTTGTGCTGCTAATTCAGCTGGTAATTCCGATACATTCACAGTGGGTGGGGCAAAAAAGTATTCAGCACTTACGAGGAACTTACCGTCGACCAAACGTACGGGCTCTCCAAATCCGCCCACCACAATATGAATAGCAGGGTGGCTTTTTTGAGGAAACAAACCTGCAAAACGCTGAAAATCTCGGTTCAACTCTGCTTTCCGAGCTTCAATTTTCGCTAAATCGGGTTTATAACTCCGCCAAAAGGCCTTGTAACGCAATTGCGCGGCAATAAGCGCACTATCGCCCTCACTTTTTCGAAGTGCGGCTACCGCAGGCGAAGCCTTTTGCAAGTACAACGTCCGGTACAGCTTCACCACCGAAGAATCGGCCTGTTTCTGCGTTTTAGGCAGATAACTCAAAAAATTGCGTAAGTCTGTCGAAATCAGCTGTGGTCCGGCAGTCTGGGCTTGAAGGGCAAAGCCCCAGCTCGCCAAAACAACAAATAATATCAGTCGCATTTCAGAATTTGCGGCAATTTAACCACAGCAGCGGTCTTTTTTACCGATTATCTCCAAAAATGAAAGGTTTTGTGCTGTATTTCGATAAAATATCACTTTTTGCGGGTGAATATCGCCACCAAAGCCGAAGTAACCAATCCGAGTATAGGTGCGCTCACCGCACTCATGATGATATAATTCTGGAGATTAAACTCGGCTCTTGCTGCTTCTTCGGTCATCATTCCTTCCGATACGGTGTAGGCAATAACATTCTCGAAATATTCGGGCGTTATCACCAAAGAAGTAATGATTTGGGTAAGAGGCGAAATAACGGTAACTACAGCAGTAATGATTAAACCCGAAATAAATCCTTGTTTATAGGTCATCACTCCGTTGTACGCAACCCTGCGTTTTTCGAGCAAGGCAAAAACATATACCGCAATGGCCGGTATCATGATAAAATTGGTGTAAATGGCATGCAGATGTATGTTCTCGTCGTGTAATCCGGCAAGCCGTTCACCAAGCATCCAAATCAACATCATGGCCACGAAAATGAGGCCCCATTTAATTTCAAGACTGTACTTTTTCATCGTTGGGGGTTTAGGGTAAACGAATCTAAAAAATTATAATAAGACAGCCTCAACAATCTCGTAAAGAGTCAATTATTGGATCGAAATTTAAAGCAAAAGGGGGTACGCTACTCTAGTCAATCAAAAGTAGCCGCTTTACGCCTATTTTATTCGGTGGGCCTTGCCAACGCAAATACACCAAACCTCTTGGCAAGAGGCGCACATCCAGCCAACCGTTGTCCTCGAGTCGATAGGTATGCAGCAGAATCCCCTCCATAGAAAACACCTCCACAGTTGCTGGAGCATTTAAACCGGCAATACGCACAAAATCACGACTAGGATTAGGAAACATAGTTGGCGTTAAGTCTTCAGCAACTCCAATTCCGCCAGCCACCACCTTGTACAAGGTATCGCGCTGATAATTCGACCAGCTGTTTTCAAGCGTGTCCCACAGCGATATGATTTGCAAATAATTGTAATTATCCTGTGGTTGGTACAGATACAAGGTTCGGTTTAAAGATCGCCAGCCGCTTGACGTGAATTGTTCTACCCAACTGGTATCGAGGTCGCCATTGGCATGGTATTGCTTTCGGGTCAGCAGAAATGGCTCCCAATTGGCACCTATGCCTACTTCAAGCAGCACACTATCTTCCAAGCCCCCGCTGGTGTAAGTAAACCGGCTTCTTCGTTCAGGTAGCCAAGTGTTGTTGATCGAGAGATAAGAGCTACTCGTATGTACGAGACCTTGGGTAGTGTAGGTAAAGGTGGTCAAATAGGCTGGTCGGGGCGGGAAACCAGGCTGAAGGCTATAAATCATCGCAGAATCGATGCGACCATTGCTGTAAACGTAGCTGGTTGATTGATTGGGAAGCCACAAACCCGAAAGCCAATTTTCGAGCGTGTCGGTAAGTGAATTACCGTTAGGCAAATACGTATATCGCCGCCGAGAAGTAGGGTCCCAGCTCATATTGGTGATCGACCAGTCCTCAAACCTCAATTCGGCAAGGCGATTCTGAGTCCCGTAAAAATAGCGCTCACGCGAAACGTCGACAAACAACCCACTGATACCATTCCATTCGCTGTATACTTGCTCCTGCCGCAGCTGCAACGCATCTTGTACCGTTCGAATTCGAAATACGTTCGTCCAGCCTTGCCCGTTGTACTCCTGACGGATACGCACCTCTTCGCTTTGGGCATTGCACACTTGCAGCCCAAAAAAAGAAATGACCGACAAAAGTATAGCTTTGATTTTCATGAATATGACTTACTGTATATCAAGCATTTATCGGCGATAAAGTTTGCCACTTACCCAAAATTATCCTCTCTATTTCCGATTCAGCAGCCACGAGGTCAAATGCCGTGCATATAAAACCGTATTGGAATAGTCGTTATCGCTGAGCACGAACACGTGCCCCTTTTGCTCGCGTAATACCAATACAAAGGTGGTGTAGCCCGGCCAGCTACCACTGTGGTTCACATGGCCAACGGTATTGGGTGCATCTGAAACCGACCAACCAAAACCGTAGGCTTCGCCAGCCTCTCGCGACTGAGGGCTAGGTGTCCAAGCCAACTGCAGCAGACTATCAGGCAAAACCGCTCCTTGACGCAAGCCATCTATCCACCTTTCAAGATCGGCCAAGGTGCTATTTACACAGCCGTCGCCACTAATCCCGTCGAGAAAGCGAACAAAATCGTAGTTGGGCAAATCGTCGGGCAGCACAAAACGCTGCAACGAATCGCTCCAAACACGACCCAGGGCTAAACGGGGTGGCAACTCGCCCGACAAACGGCGATGAAACACCCTGCTCGAGTACATATTCAAGGGCTTAAATAGCTGCTGTTGGATATAATCGGCAAAAGGCTTACCGCTGGTGGCCTCTACGATGGAAGCAAGAAGCACATAGCCTGTATTGCTGTATTCGTAGCGCTTACCGGCACTAAAGTCGGGTTTAGGTTTGTACTTCGCCAGCAGGGCAACCACATCGCTATTGCGCGCAATTTTGGTTTTGTCCCAATGTTTATCAAACAACTCCATGTAGTCGGGTAAACCACTGGTGTGCTGTAGCAGCATGCGTACCGTCACTTTTTTGTACGGTAAAGTAGGTAGGTAGGTGGTGATGGCTTCGTCGAGCCCCACTTTACCTTGGGCCACCAGTTGAAGCACGGCCACAGCGGTAAACTGCTTACTCACCGATGCCAATTCGAATACAGTGTTTTCGTCGTAACCGTCGCTGCAGCGGTAGTGCATACGACCTAGTGAGTCGGCCACCAAAACGCAACCACTGAAAACACCGGTGTTGCGCTTCAACTCAAAGAGGCTGTCCATCGCCCAAACCCGTGCTGGCCGAGGGCGACCCAACGCCATACTATCGGCCGTTGAAAAACGAAACGACGGTGCCCTAAAGCTGATACCGTTCATTTTATTCTTGCTGTTGAAGTTCATGCCCAGTTGATTCCATTCCGTCGTATCGCGGCTGTAACGAAGCTGCATACGTAAGGTGTTGGGCTTTACCCGAACGATTTTATAGTGGGTAATTTTTCCTTTTACTTCCAACTGTGTACCAAAGGCCTCCTTGGCTCTTTTTTCGTTGAAGAGGAGCTTCAAGGGCCCAGCAAATTGGCTTCTCAGTAGTTTGTAGTTCTGGCTGTTAAAAGCCTCAACGAACCGAATAGCCGTTAGTTCATTCAAAGAATCAACCGATTGGGTAAGTCCGGCAAGGGGGAGCAGCAGGCAACTCAACAACAGCGCTTTCATGACAAGATATTTTAGTAAAAATGAATAAAAAGCTGAAATACAAGGGCCTTTCAAGAAAAAAAACAACCATAAGTCGATAAAACCTCTTGGCAGAAAAGATGTTTAAACGTTAATTTAGTGCATATGGAAAATCCGGTTAATCGCAGAAGTTTTCTCAGCCGTTTAGGCGCAGGCATTGGCAGCTTACTTGTTTTGCCCGTGGGCAGTTTTGCTCAAACCAATACACGTAAGCAGCCCCTCATCAAGTTGCTGCAGCCCATGGGTTTTCAGTGGGAAACAGCCGACCCTTTTTTATTTTGTGCCCACCACGAAGACGACTACCCCAAAGGCAATGCCCAAATGGGGCCGGCCTGCTCGTTGCAGGGCCGTGAAATGGGCAACGACTTCATCATCAAAGACGGATTTCGGATGTACCACGGCAAAAAGGTACCCGGTTTTCCCGGTCACCCGCATCGAGGCTTTGAAACGGTGACCATTGTTCGCCGCGGACTGGTTGATCATGCCGATTCGTTGGGTGCTGCTGGGCGCTACGGCAATGGCGATGTGCAGTGGATGACCGCAGGCAGTGGTGTGCAACACAGCGAGATGTTTCCCTTGTTGCGCGAGAACGAACCCAACCCGCTCGAGCTATTTCAGGTATGGCTCAATCTGCCTAAAAAGAACAAAATGACCGCCCCACATTTCAAAATGTTGTGGAGCGACACCATCCCTCGGGTCGTACAAACCGATGCCAAAGGCAAAAAAACCACCGTAGAGGTCATTGCCGGCAAATTGGCTGGCAAAAAAGCGCCCACTCCCCCACCCAATAGCTGGGCGGCAGACCCAACCAACGAAGTGGCTATACTCAACATTCAACTCGAAGCGGGGGCTAGCTTCATACTTCCCGCTGCATCGCCGGGTATCGGCCGAAACTTGTATTTCTACCAAGGCAAAGGCCTCAAGGTTGGCGATACTGCCATCGATGCGTATCACCGCATAGAAGTTGACGGCAGTAAAGAACTGCAGCTCGTGAATGGGCCTGACGAAGGGCGGATTTTGGTGCTGCAAGGCAAACCCATAGGCGAGCATGTAGTGCAATACGGGCCCTTCGTGATGAACTCGAAGGCCGAAATACAGCAGGCCTTTCAAGACTACCACAAAACGCAGTTTGGCGGCTGGCCTTGGCCTCGTTACGATCAGGTGCACGACCGCAAGCTGGGTCGTTTTGCCCAGCATGCCGACGGCAAACGTGAAACGCGAGGCTAATTATTCGGCTAGGCTGCTCGTTTCGGTGGGTTTACCAAACCAATGAACGATGGCCCACAGAAGTACCGTGGAAATGCCCATGAGTAGCCAGCCCGATAGACCGTATGCAGCTGGAAGGGTACCGGCGAATAAGGCAATTCCACCTACAGTAAGTGCATAAGGCAGTTGAGTGCGTACGTGTGCGATGTGGTTGCAGCCCGAGGCCAACGAGCTCAGAATGGTGGTATCGCTGATGGGCGAACAGTGATCGCCCAAAACCGCTCCAGCAAGCACGCAACTCACCACATTGTGAAAAATCATCAACGAGCTATCGTAGTCCATGCCTGCTTGCTGACAAAGACTCCAAGTGGCGGGCAGCATTAGCGGGTAAAGAATGGCCATGGTGCCCCAACTAGATCCGGTACTGAATGCCACCATACCCCCGAGCAAAAAAGTCAAAAAAGGCACCCATTGCACCGGGAGATCGAGCGCAAGGAGTTGACCCGTAATAAAATCGGCTGTGTGCAGCGACTCGGTGACCGTGGCCAAACTCCAGGCCAGTACCAGAATGAGGATGGCACCCAACATGGTTTTAAAGCCACCCATCATGCCTTCAACGACCTCTTCGAGCTTGAGTTTACGTGCGCCTACCGAGAGGATACCCGCACTGAGTACGCCCAAAAACGAACCCCAAAGCAAGGCCAAGTATGAATTTGCATTGCCTATTATGCCAGAAAGTCGCCTAAAAAAGGGCAACTGCGGATCGTTCCAGATTTCGGGGTTCCAGCCTGTGTAAAACAGTCCACCAATGGTAACGCCTATCACCACCAAAACCGGAATGAGGGCCAATCGTCCGCGGGCTTCAATGCCTTCCTTCATGGCAAATGCATCCAATTCTCCACCAGTGCCATGGCCGTGTTCATCGGCCACAATACCCAAACTGCGTGCTCTTCTTTCGGCCGACAGCATGGGGCCAAAGTCGCGGCGTTTCCAGATGAGCATAAACATGAATACGATGGTGAGCACCGGGTAAAAAGCGTACTCCAGCGAATTGATAAATACGTTGTACGGGTTTTCGTCGAGCCCGTCGATGCTGTTGATACCGTCCTGAATGTACCCCAGCTCCGCACCTATCCAAGTGGTGATGAAGGCAATAGCGGCAACCGGAGCTGCAGTGCTATCGACCAAATAGCTCAATTTTTCGCGCGAAATTTTGAGTTTGTCGGTAACCGGCCGCATGGTATTTCCCACCAGTAGGGTATTGCTGTAGTCGTCGAAAAAGATGGCAATACCCAAAAACCAGGTCGCCAATTGGCCACTTCGTGGGTCGGTGGCCAAACGAGCTATACGGTTTACGATGCCTTGCATACCCCCATTTCGGGTAATGATGCCTACCATGCCCCCAATGAGCATCGAAAAAACCACTACTGCGAGGTGGTCAAAGTCGTTCAACGCTTTGAGGATATAGGTGTCGAGTAAGGCAAAAAAGCCGTAGCCTAGTCCGCCCCAAAAACCATGGCTGTAAAAGCCTACTACCAAGGTACCGCTCAGTAAACCCACCAATAGCGCACTGTAAACTTCTTTAAATAGCAAGGCGAGTAGGATGGCCACGAGAGGCGGCAGTATACTCCAGGCGAGTGGGATGGGATTGAGGGTTTTGGTCTCTTTGATTTCGCCTATGGTCAAACTCAAGTCCCTTTTTTCACTAAGGCTAAAGGGTAGAAGTGCCTCTCCTTTGTGGAATTTTAGCGTTTTAAGCGCCCCGTTCCACTGCAGCTGCACGCTGTCGGGAGCTGCATCGGATTCAACCGTTATGCGAACTTCGGTTTCGATGCCTGCCACCACAAGCTCGGGCCAATCAATGCGGTAGTCGGCAGCAGCAACCTGGCCTCCGAGCACGAGCAAGGCCGAAAAAAGTAGGATAAGGCGTAGCATGGTGACCCGAATATAAGTGTAATTGAGAAAAATGAAGGAATAGGAATATTTTCTCTAAAAATTATCGCCTTTGGCCCAAAGTCGGTTCAAGTGTACCGGCCTTTTGTCTTTGACTACGATAGTATCCACATCCGGGTGAGCAGGATTAATCAAATAATTGAACTCTTCGGGTATCACACTACTCGGTACCCGCATAACGGCATAGCTGGCTTCCCGAATAAAGGCATCGCCCGCCTGCTGGCTCCAACTGCTCGGCGGGCGCTCATCCCAACCTTCGGGGAGCTGCTCGCGGATGAGCTCACCGATAGGGAGTTCGTCGGGCAGTTCCAGCGTTACGAGTAAACGGTCCGACGGCAGATCCTCGGCCAAGTCGAGGTGCACCGACACTTCCAACAGCGCCAATGCCCGCGACGATGAGCAATACACCATACGTACTCCAGGGCTATTCCAGCGATTGCCCTCGCTGGAGGCCGCACCTTTCCCAGTCAAAATTTCGTGCATGAATCTTTCCCGCTCTATCCGAAAGAGCAACATCAGGCCAGATTTCCGTAAGCGAGCCTTGCCAGTGCGTTTCGCACCATTTTCACCCCGGTGATGGCATCAAAACAGCTTAAGGGGGTGCCTCCTCCCAGCGATAGATTGGGCTTTTTGAGCCAGCGTAAGAATTTATCCGCTTCGTTATTGAAGGCATCGAGACCAAAAAATAGGGTATCAGCAATTTCGAGCAATAGCTCGGTATCGCGCCTACTCATGGGCTCGTTATCGCGCTTGCGCTTGTTGTAAGTGGTTTGGGGCAGCTGTAACCATTCCAACACTTCGCGTACGGGGATATTGGCCTGCACCGCGAGTAACTCAACGAAAGAATAGGGTAAACCACCCCGAATGACCGACAGGCGCTGCTCCGACGACCACGACCCCAGAAAACCGGGGGCCGATGTAGAAATAGTGCCATAGCTGGCCAAAAAATCGGAAACTACCGAGCTTTGGGCCTCATCGGCTGGAGAGCCGGTATAGGGTTTCGATTTCATTACAGCAGATTTGCTACTAATATACTTCTTTTTTGCTGTATCTAAATTCATCTCCTCCATTTTTTACTTTAGCATCTCTTTTGGCTCCGATTCTGGTCGATTCTGTATCTTGCAAGCATGAGTTCATCAGAAAAAAGACTATTTCTGCTCGATGGTATGGCCCTCGTTTTTCGGGCCTATTTCGCATTTTCGGGCAATCCACGGGTAACCAGCAAAGGTTTTGATACTTCGGCCATTTTCGGCTTTGCCATTTCGTTGCTCGATTTATTGCAAAAAGAAAAACCAACCCATATCGGCGTAGTATTCGACACGCCCGAACCAACGGCCCGGCACCTCGAATATCCGGCCTACAAGGCACAGCGCGACGAAATGCCCGAAGCGCTTGCTGCCGCCCTCCCCTACATCGATAAACTCATCGAGGCCTTCCACATACCCGTACTCAAACGCCCCGGCTACGAAGCCGACGACGTGATAGGCACCTTGGCGTGGAAAGCGGCAGCCGAAGGGTATACGGTGTATATGATGACCCCCGACAAAGATTTTGCTCAGCTGGTGCGCGATAATGTGTACATCTACAAACCCGCTCGTATGGGCAACGGCATCGAAATCATGGGCGTAGCCGAGGTACTCGAAAAATGGGAGATTAGTCGCCCCGAACAAGTCATCGACATACTCGGCATGTGGGGCGATGCTGTCGACAACATTCCCGGCATACCCGGCATAGGCGAAAAAACTGCGAAGAAATTGGTGCAGGAGTTTGGCAGCATGGAAGGACTGCTAGCCAATACCGATAAACTCAAAGGCAAACAGAAGGAGAATGTAGAAAACTTCCGTGAGCAGGGACTGCTGAGCAAAAAACTCGCGACGATCGACACGCAGGTGCCCATCGAATTCGACCCCAAGAGCCTCACGCTCGACCCACCGAACGAATCGGCCATCAAAGAACTATTCACTGAGTTGGAATTCCGCACCTTGCTGCGACGCGTATTGGGTGAAGAAGCTGCCCAATCGGTAGAACCGCACAAACCAGCACCTGGCGGGCAGATGGACCTTTTCGGTCAACCTGTTGCGCCACTCAGCACCGGCCCTAAAAATCAAACACCTACCATAACCGACGATACCGTGTACCGCACCATGGCCGATAGCGGAGCTAGCTACACACTCGTACAGTCGGTAACCGACCAAGAAGCCTTGTTGAAAGCACTGCTGCAGCAAACGCAAATATGCTTCGATACTGAATTCACCAGCCTCGACCCCATCACCGGTGAGCTAGTCGGTTTGGCTTTCAGCTTTGCCGAAAAAACGGGTTACTACGTGCCCTGTCCTGCCAACCAGGACGAAACCCGCAGCATCGTGGAGCGTTTCCGACCAGTACTGGAGCACAAAAACATTAGAAAAATAGGCCAAAACCTGAAATTCGATTATCAGGTGATGGCTGTTTATGGTGTTCGTTTAGGAGGTGAGCTCTGGGATACCATGCTCGCACACTACCTCATCGACCCCGATACCCGCCACAACATGGACGCCCTGAGCGAAACCTACCTCGGCTACCGCCCCGTGAGCATCACCGAACTCATCGGCAAAAAGGGCAAAGACCAGGGTACCATGCGTGATGTGGATGTACAATTGGCCAGCAACTATGCTGCCGAGGATGCCGACATAACCCTACAGCTTAAAAATCGGTTTGCACCGCTGCTCGCAGAAGCCCAGCTCGAAAAGCTCTTTCATGAGGTAGAAATGCCCTTGGTGGAGGTGCTTTCCGACATGGAACTGGAAGGCGTAAAAATCGACACGGCCGTACTCGCAGAGTTTTCGAAAGACCTGGAACTCCAGATACGCCAAAAAGAAGCAGAAATACAGGAGCTCGCAGGGATGAAGTTCAATGTAGGCTCACCAAAACAGCTCGGAGACGTACTTTTTGAGGTGCTAAAGCTCGATCCCAAAGCCAAAAAAACCAAAACAGGTCAATACAAAACCGACGAAGAAGTGCTCAGTGCACTCGCCCCCAAAGCACCCATTGCCCAGGCTGTGCTCGATTACCGTCAAGCGCAAAAACTAAAGTCGACTTATGTAGATGCACTGCCCACCATGATCAACAGCAAAACCGGTCGGGTGCACACCAGCTATAACCAGGCGGTTGCTGCCACAGGCCGATTGAGCTCCAACAACCCCAATCTACAAAACATCCCCATACGCACCGAGATGGGGCGTGAAGTACGCAAAGCATTCATTCCTCGTGGCCCCGAATACACCCTCTTATCGGCCGACTACAGCCAGATTGAACTGCGGATCATCACCGCCATCAGTGGCGACACCGCCATGCGCGAAGCCTTTGTGCAGGGACACGACATCCATGCCGCAACAGCCGCCAAGGTGTACAATGTACCCATCGATGAAGTGACCTCCGACCTTCGTCGTAATGCCAAAACGGTGAATTTTGGCATCATTTACGGCATCTCGGCCTTTGGCTTGAGTCAACGATTGGGCATAGGCCGCAGCGAAGCTGCCCAGCTTATTGAGCAGTATTTTGCGACCTACCCACGCATAAAAGCTTACATGACCGAGATAGTCGACAGTGCCCGCGAAAAAGGATATGTAGAAACCCTACTCGGCCGACGTCGATACATCCGTGATATTCATTCGGCCAATGCCACAGTACGTGGGTTTGCCGAACGCAACGCCATTAATGCCCCCATACAAGGCACCGCAGCCGACATGATTAAGTTGGCGATGATACGCATACATGCCGAAATGCGCCAAAGGAACATGAAAAGTCGCATGATTTTGCAGGTGCACGACGAATTGGTCTTCGATGCGCATCGCGACGAGCTAGCCGATTTGAAGCGGTTGGTGGAAGACGGCATGAAAAACGCTTTACCGATGGATGTGCCAGTTTTGGTGGAAATGGGTACCGGCAACAACTGGCTGGAAGCGCATTAAAGCGAGCACAGGTTTTCTACGAACGAGTTAGGCAATGAGCAACACCCTACTCAGCTTCTTGCAAGTAGGAATCGAATTGCACGCTCATTGAATACGGCGGGTTGCTCCATGGTGACCACGTGGCCGCACTGCTCAACAATTTCGAGTGTGGCTTGCCGCGTACGTGCTACCAAGTCTTCAACGGTTGGCAAAAACATATGGTCCTGGCGGCCCATCACGTACAAGGTAGGAATGCCCGGTAAGGGTGCTTCAAAACGTTTGAGCAACGGACGCAACTGACCAGTGAGCTTATACCAGCGCAAAAATTCCTGACGGGCCAGTTTACGGGCTTCGTTCACGAAAAAATTCCTCGACTCGGCGTGGTTTTTTCGCGGCATAATCACAAAAGCAAATAGCTTATACAACCAGAGGTACGGGACCAGATTTTTGAATGCTCGTCCCAGTCCCACAAAAAAACGAGAGCGAAGGTCGAGTTTGGCAATGGCCCCAGCCAGCACCATCGACGAAACACGTTGTGGTTGCATCTCGGCCAACTGCCGGATGATGATGGTTCCCAACGATACCCCCACAAAGTGCGCTTTCTGGATGCTCAAGTGATCGAGCACTTGCAGCACGTCGGCAGCAATGACTTCGAACGAGTACTTTCGCGAAAAGTCGGAGCTTCCCGGCGATCGTCCATGCCCGCGTAAATCAACCAATAGCACATTAAAGTGCTCGCTGAAAGCACGTAACTGTTTGTACCAGATATTGCTACTTCCTCCAGCGCCATGGATAAATACTACCCAGGGGGCTTGTTCGGTATGCGTATGGGTTTTATAAAATAGCACTGAGTTACAACGACTGCGAGCAGCAAGAGTTTAGTGGAATGGATAATTACGTTTCGTTATCCAACTTAGGGTTTGTATTCGAGGGTGAGCAGTTGCTCGTTCTTTAATGCTGTTTTGCGCTTGGCGATAAAATGAACGCTCGTAGCACCAGCCGGCAACTTATAGGTGGCTACACCATTCACCACTTGCAGCGGCTCAACCGCGGCATCTTCAAGTGCCTGATTTGCGGCGAGCTTACCTACAAAAAATTCTACCCGTTCATCGGCATTACTCAATTTAAGGGTGAGTTTTCCTTGGCCACTCACCGCTATATACGGTTGACGGAGCTCTTTGCCGTCAAAATCATACTCTTTAAGCCCCGGTAAAACGCGACCGTTATCCCAATACAATCGCGCCATGAGCTTGCCGGTATTGTGATATTTCTTCTCTTCGCCATGTTTTTTACCCTGCACAAACGTTACCTCCTGATACAAAATACCGTCTTCGTAATACCACTTCGAAGGCCCGTCTTTCTGATTGTCCTTATAGGTAATTTCCGACTCGAGTTTGCCCGTGGTGTAATATTGCCGGGCGGGACCAGTACGCTTGCCGTCGACATAGGTCACCTCGTTTTTAATCTTGCCGTCTTCGTAATAATTCTTTTGCAAGCCTTCGGCACGGCCATTGGCATTTTTGTGCAAGGGCACTTCCTCGGCTTTTTCTTCGGTGGCCGGTGATAAACAAGCAACCAGTAAAAACAGTCCGAAAGGCACAAGGAGTTTTAGCGACATGGGATACGTTTTTCCAAAAATGCACAAAAAAACCGCTATTTCAGCGGTTTATGTTCAGATTATTCCACCTGTTGTGGTGCTTGTTGTCGGTTTTCTTGTCGTTGTTGCCGCACATTTGCTTTTCGCTCATCTTTTAAAGCTTCGTACTTTTTGAGTTGTTCGTCGGTAAGTTGCTTCTTAATAAGCGAATCGGCTTCGAGTGTCAATTCCCTGTTTTTACCCTTACCCGACATTTGTTGTTCACGTGCTACATCTCTGGCTTGTTCAATGCGGAGCAGATCGGCATACAGCGCTTTGGTTTGTGCATTATTCAAGTCCAATTCTTTTTGGAGGCGGTTCAGGCGGTTTTCGACGCGCTGTTCGGCAGGTACTGGCTTTCGGCCCGAGGGTTGTGCGATTGCAGTGGCTAGGGTAAAGGCAAACACCACACCTAGCAAGAATAACTTTTTCATTATCAAAGGATTTATGCTGCTCTGACGTGCGACAGCAGCAACGGTTTAACAGCATATTCGCAATTAGTTCAAAATTCCTTGAACCGCTTCAGGGTTCTGCTTGTTGCGGAGATAGTTAACTTTACATTCGATCTAAACAAATCATCCAATGGCATTTGAATTACCCGCACTTCCGTACGCTCACAATGCGCTCGAACCGCATATCGATACGGCTACCATGGAAATCCACCACGGAAAACACCATGCTGCTTACGTAAACAACCTCAATGCTGCCCTTGCCGGCACCGAAAACGAAGGAAAATCGCTGGAAGAGCTCATGGCCAATATCAGCAAATTGCCAGCGGCAGTTCGCAACAACGGCGGTGGTCATTACAACCACAGCTTGTTCTGGACCGTGATGAGTCCCAATGGCGGTGGCAACCCTTCGGGCGAGCTGGCGTCAGCCATCGACGCAGCCTTTGGCTCGTTTGATGCGTTCAAAGAGAAATTTGCTCAAGCTGGTGCAACACGCTTTGGCTCCGGATGGGCTTGGTTATGCGTAGAAAATGGTGCCTTGAAGGTATGCAGCACACCCAACCAAGATAATCCACTCATGGACGTGGTGACCGATTGTAACGGCACTCCAATCTTGGGCCTCGACGTTTGGGAACATGCTTACTACCTCAAGTTCCAAAACCGCCGCCCCGACTACATCGCCAGCTTCTGGAATGTTGTTAACTGGGACGAAGTAGCCCGCAGATTCGCTGCCGCGAAATAACGGCACAAGAACTCCATAAAAAAACCCGAAGGGATGCCTTCGGGTTTTTTCGTTTTTGGTGCGCTTAGTAAAATGTAACCTTAACCAACTTTAAGGTTCCTTTTGTGCTAGTGGCGAGCACCAATTGCTGATTTCTAGCAATCGAATAAGCCGAGTACGGATGCAGTACGCTCTCTTCTTCCTTTTCGGCGAATAAAACTTCCACATCGGTTTTGCCGTATTTGTCGACATAGGCAATCAATCCACGCGAATATTTGCCTCCCGTACGTTCCATAGGCAGTTGTTTTACCGGGTCAATTTGGTCAACATTTACTGGATTGTCGTTGTACAGTAGGGCAATTTTGTCGCGCAATACGCCACGAACAAAACTGTTGCCGTTCCCTTCGTCGTTCATGGTCATCTGATTGAGCGACAAGGTAGCTTGCCAATCGATACTGCCACGCGCGTTGAAGTTTACCACAATCACTCCCTGCACATAGTTTGTGATTTTACTTTTTTCGTCGGGGAAGTTGTCGGGCTTCTGACCGCTGGGTACTTCCTTATTCGTGCGGGTAATTTCACCCACCAAAAACACATTGCCGTCTTCGCGGGTAAGTACCTGTGTAGGCTCAACATCCATCACCCCTCTGATTAGCTTCTTCGGGATGTTGGTATCGCGGAATTTTTTAAGGTTTACTTTGTGGATATTGGCAAACTCCTTATTGATGGGCTCGGTGGTTTTGCGTAGAACCTGATTGGTGATGATGTCGGTAGTGGTGATAAAACAGCCCGTGATGCCGCCTTTGGCGTTGGCACCGTAAAAGCCAGATGCATGTAATTTTTCCTGCCCTTTGTCGAGGTGAATGGCGGTGCTATACACAAACATATCGCTGCCGAGCGCCAACGGATATTGCAAAATCTTATCGTCGTCGACATCGTAATTGAACACCGTCCAATAGTACGGCAATTCAGGTATACGTTTTTTCGGATTCGGAAGGTCCTCAACCCGTGCTGTAAAGTACAAGTTGCTGCTACCGTCGGGGATAATCATGCCCATTTCTACGCGCTTGCCATCGATAGGGATAGCTATGGTGCGGTTTGCAATATCGCGGAATTCGTTGTCCCACATGCGGTACAAATAGCGCGAACTTGCCCCTTTTTCGTTGGGTAGGGTACGCAGCATATACAACAGCTTACGATCGGAGGTGAGCGCAAAGCTGTGCTGCACCTTGATTTCTTCGCCTGGTTTACCTTCAATCTCGTCGAGTATAATGGGCTCTGCATCGTAGGTGCCGTCGGCGTTGAGCTTGTAGGCGTAGTGCGTGAGACGATTATCTACTTTGTTGTACACCCGGGTGATAAACATCAGCTTTCCATCGATACCAAAAGCATCGATATACTCGTGTGGCACTTTGTTTACTGCCGGCAGCTTTACCGGGTATTTGTTGGTTAACGCCAGTTCGTTGTCGAACACCAGCAATTCCAGCTCCTTTTTGAGCTTATTCACTACCACCGTGCTCGCTTTGTCGTAGCTCAGAATTTTTGCTGAGCGGCCTTCGATTTTTTCTTTCGAAGCTGCACCATGCTGCACACTTACCGTTTGGGCCGTCGCCCCCAGAGCGCCAACCACTAGGGTCAGCATCCAAATCAGTTTTTTCATAATCGTTTAGTTTACCAGCCTCCACTGGCGCCACCGCCGCCCGACATACCGCCACCAAAGCCTCCAAAACCGCCGCCACCAAAGCCTCCGCCGCTACCGCCGCCCCAGGAGGAGCCTCCTCCCATTGGGAAGAAAAACGGTGGCTGATAGGCTCTGCGACCACGTCCGGTATAGCTTTGGCCGCCTCCGCCGTTGCGCGCATTCGCAATGATAACAAATAGGATGAACAGCAGCACTACAACGATGAGTCCTTTGGGGAAGGATTTTTCGCCCTGCCCTCCCTCTTCGTTGACATATGCACCGCTTAAAATCTCGATAATCGTTAAGGCAGCCGTGTTTATGCCCTCGTAATACCTTTGTTCGCGGAAGGCCGGCTTCAAAATTTGTTCGATAATCCTACGCGATAAAGCATCGGTCAGTCGGTCTTCAACGCCATAGCCTGTTTCGATACGCATTTTGCGTTCGTCCATTGCAAAGAGCAAAAGCACCCCGTTGTTGGTGCCTTTACGGCCGATGCCCCACTGCTCGTAAAGGCGATTGGCATAGTCCGCCACTTCATACCCTTCGAGGCTTTGAACAATCACTACGGCCATCTGTGTAGAGGTGCTATCGTCGTAGGCCACCAAAAGCTGCTCGAGGCTTTCACGTTCCCCTGCGCCCAAGATGCCGGCAAAGTCGTTCACCAACTTCGGTGGATTTTGCGGTTCGGGGAGTTGTGCGAACACGCCCGATACTGCCAACAGCAGCAGTCCTAAAATGAGCTTAATCCTTGCCATAGCTGATGTCGTTGCTGAGCTCGTTGCTATCGTCGCTCTGGTAAGGGAAAAAGGTTTTGAGCTTATCGCCCACATCGGTTACTACCTGCACCAAACCAGCGGCATAGTTACCGGCTTTAAAGGCGGCAATCAACGCATTGAGCTCGGCCTCCCAAAAGTCGCTACCCACCTGCTCGTGTATGCCGGCGTCGCCGTAAATGGCCAACTTATGGTCTTTTACAGCGATGTACACAATCACCCCATTGCGGGCAACAGTACGTGTCATGCCCAATTTGTCGAACAGCTGAATGGCCCTGTCGAGGGCATTGCCGCGGCAATGGTCTTCGAGATGGATTCTGATTTCGCCGGAAGTAGCCTTTTCGGCTGCTGCAATGGCAGCAACCACAAGCTGTTCGTCGGCTTCGGTAAGCAGGCGCGCCGCCATCCTTAAAACTCTACTTTCGGAGCCTTTTCGCTGCCTGCCTCGGCCTCAAAGTACGCTTTCGACTCAAAGTCGAACATGCCTGCAATGAGGTTGTTCGGGAACTTGCGGATATAGGTATTGTACGACTTCACCACCTCGTTGAAGCGGCGGCGCTCAACGCTGATGCGGTTTTCGGTGCCTTCCAGCTGCGACTGCAACTCCAAGAAATTTTGGTTGGCTTTTAAATCGGGGTATTTTTCTACCACCACCATCAAGCGCGAAAGCGCGCTGCTTAGCTCACCTTGATTGGCTTGGAAAGCTTTGAGGGTGTTGGCGTCGAGCTTGGTCGGGTCGATGTTCATGGCGGTGGCTTTTGCACGGGCATTGACCACGCCTTCGAGGGTTTCTTTTTCAAACTCGGCATATCCCTTTACCGTACTTACTAGGTTGGGGATGAGGTCGGCACGACGTTGATAGGCTGTTTCAACATTGGCCCACTGGCTTACTACTTCTTCTTGCAGACTAACCATTTGGTTGTAGCCGCACGAACTGAGCACAAATGGCATCACGGCAACGAAGAGCAAACGAAATAAGGTTTTCATAAAAAATGAATTGAGGTTTAAATCTACAACGCAAAACGCTACTTACGTCACAGAGTTCCCTGCAATTCGTTAATGAATGCCAACAAATTGAGCCAATTGGCAAATTTTCGGTCTCAACGGGCTAGTGTTTCGACGGATCTTGGCAACTACCCTCTAAGCTCCGGGTGCTTCTCGAGTGTGGCTTTGGCAAAAGGACACAATGGAATTACCTCGTATTGCAACGCTTTGGCCCATTTCATGGCAGCCTCTACCAAAGCATAGCCGGCACCGGTTCCGCGCAAACTGTCGTCGACTCCGGTATGATCGATGATGATTTTGTCGGAACCTGCCACCGAGTAGGTGAGCTCTGCAATGCGTTTGCCCGCTTCGTTACGGATTACAAACATACCCTTGTGTTCGCTCGGCAGATGTTCGATAGCGTGATTCATGACAAAAGTTGGGTGAATGAACTTACCTTTTTGCGCGACCTTGGGGTAACCTCCCGGGTGCGGAAAGGCTCCTCGAGTTTTTCGGGGGCATCTAAATAACCCAACGCAATAAAACAAACGTCCTCCATGTAGTCGGGCAAATCGAGCAGTGCGCGCGTTTCTTCACGTTTGTAGCCACCTATTTCATGGCCGTAAATATTTTGGTTGGCAGCCTCGAGCAACAACAGCAGGTTGGCTGCGCCGGTGTCGTGCATGGCGTGGCGGTTGGGTTGGTCGAGCGACTTAAAGCGCGTGTCGGTGAGGCTTAAAATGAGTACGGCAGCATCTTTGGCCCAGAGCGCATTGCCGGTTTGCAGGCAGTCGAGCAGGGCCTCGAAGGTTTCGGTGCCTTTAACAGCATACACATAGCGCCAAGGCTGTTCATTCATGCTGCTAGGTGCCCAGCTAGCTGCTTCAAATAAAGTATCGAGCACCTCTTGGCTGATAGGCGTGGCAGCAAAAGCACGGGCGCTCCAACGTTTGCGGATGAGCTCATGTACAGGGCCTTCGGTGCGTGCTTCTTTTTGGGCGATACTTTCGAGTCGTGTTTCAGTCATACTTCCTCCGGGCTTACTAACCCACGAAATGGGCAAACGGTTCAGTACATTGGTCAAAAATGCCGGTGAAGGCCGGAAGCGGTCGTAAAAACAGCCATAAACACGTGTAAAAACAACCCATTGATTACAGTCAGGGCAAAAAAAAGACCCCCGAAGGAGTCTTACATATTTTTAGTCAATGGCCTAACGCAGGGTGAAGCGGAAAGGCAGGTTGTACTGTACACGAACGGGGAGACCGCGCTGCTTACCTGGCTTCCAAGGCGGCATGGATTTAACTACGCGGATGGCTTCTTCGTCGCAACCGCCACCGATACCACGGAGCACCTGCACATTGTTGATGTTTCCTTTTTCGTCGACCACGAAAGTTACCACAACGATACCCTGTAAACCGTTTTCACGAGCCATAGGCGGGTATTTGGTGTTTTTACCCATAAACTCAAGCAACGCTTGGTCACCACCGGGGAACGAAGGCATTTCTTCTACGATGGTGAAAATTTCGGGTTCGGCCGGACCTTCTTCAGGTTCGATTACCGGAATATCGATTTTGGTGTCTTGCGTCACCTCGGTCGATTGCACCTCATCTTCTTCGATTACTTCATCGTCGGCTACTACTTCCAATACAGGAGGTGGCGGGGGTGGCGGTGGAGTTACTTTTTGTTCAGTTTGAGGCACGTCCATCTCCACGGGATCTTCAATCACGAGATCACCTAACGATGAGGCCGACTGCTCATATTGTTTGTAATTGAATGCATAAAGCATCAATCCAACCGATACAACCATACCGATCTGGAAAAAAATGCCGCGCTGTTTGTTCAGGTCGGCTCCGGGATTCTTCTTTAGTTCCATAAAAGATCGTTTGCTTAGCAACGTCTAACGGCCGAAAATAATACATCCGGCGTCGTTTTCCTAAGGCTTAATAAAAATATTACTCTGTTTTTAGTACAAAACGTACGGGCACATTGTAGCGCACCTTTACGGGTGTACCCCGTTGAATGCCAGGCTTCCACTTAGGCATTCCCCGTATGATGCGGACCGCCTCCTCATCACAGCCTCCGCCAATGCCACGAAGTACCGAAGGGTCATTAATTTTTCCTTGCTCATCAATCACAAACTGAACCACCACCAAACCTTCAATACGATTTTCGCGGGCCATTTGCGGATACTTGATGTTGGCCGACAAATAGCGCAACAGTTCAGTTGATCCCCCGGGAAATTCGGGCATCTCCTCTACAATCACAAATACCTCCGCTTCATCGGTGTTCTCTTCTCCTGGCAAACCCGACGAAGGCGGACCGAATGCACTAGCAGGTATGGCAATATCGTTTGCACCTGTAATTTCGGTACTTGCCATTTGGGTTTCTTGCAGGGTTTGGTTCAATACCGTGGTGATATTGCCCGATAGTGGCTGCGTGCTTAACTCCACGTTGGCCGGGGGCACAAAGGTGCGTTGTTGGGTGCGTGGGGTATTGATATCTACTTGCTCAATACGTTCCGACTCTGGGTCGGGGATGAACATTTGGTCTTCGGGGTCTTCGTAGAACTTGACATTAAATGCCCATATGGCCAAGCCAAGCGAGATAATTAAGCCTATTTCGAAAAAAACGAAACGTTTTTCGTTCAGCTCTTTGAGGTATCCTTTCATGCCGAACGTTTTTGAAGTATCACCCAACTAAAAAAGGCCCACCCCAAAATGCAGCCAACGGTATTGGCTATATAATCGTACGGGTCGGCACTGCGCGAGGCAAACGCCAATCCTTGCAGTATTTCGGTAATTCCGCTGAAGAAAAAACCCAAAAGCAAGGCATAATATCCGCCTTCGTACCGGAGATGGGCAAAAAGCTGCTGCTTGTAAAAACCCTGCATGCTCAATATCACCAGGATAAAAAACATGAGCGCATGAATAAACTTATCGCCAGAAAAAAGCGAACTGGTTCCAAAATAGCTGCTGGGCATGCTTATCAAAGCAAATATGACAAGCAGCCACAGCAAGGCCGGGAGGTTGAACAAAAAAAACTTCCGCCAACCTCTCCTCGGGTTACGCTTTACGCGTCGGTCGGTCGAACTAGTGACCTGTAAGTTGCTGGTAAGCATCGGCGGTGAGCAATTGGTCTACTTCAGCAGGGTTGCTGATTTTTACCTTGATCATCCAGCCACTTCCGTAAGGATCGGAGTTCACCGCTTCGGGTGCGTTGTCGAGACCATCGTTCTTCTCGATGACTTCGCCACTCAACGGCATAAACAGGTCCGAAACGGTTTTTACGGCTTCTACAGTACCAAATACTTCGTCGCGGGCAACGGTTTGACCTACCGTTTCGATTTCTACAAAAACGATGTCGCCAAGTTCGCCCTGGGCAAAGTCGGTGATGCCCACTGTGGCTACATCGCCTTCAATTAAAACCCACTCGTGTTCTTTGGTGTACCTAAGATTAGCTGGAACGTTCATAACTGCTGTTTTTTTCTCAAAAATACAGCTTTATTTGACCCTTGCACTTAGTTGGCTATGGTAAATCGAATACTTAAGCCCCCACTGGTTTGCGCAGTAGGAAATGCGGTTGAAATGAAGGGTTCGTTGAGCACGTAATCGTAAAATAATCGGATGTTTACCCGGTCGTTCAGCACATAGTCGATGCTTGGCTTGAGCGATACGTTGCGGCCACCTCCCGAGGGCTGAGGCTCGGCTCCATCCAAATCGCGGAGAATGTTGTAGTTGTCGCGGATATTCACGTCAAGACGGGCGTTGAGGTCGTTGGCGGTTTTGCTGGCTTTACCGTTGAACAAAAACGGCAACATATCGCTGGTGAAGCGGTAGCCGAGTCCAATCGTAAATTCGTTCGAACGCATTTCGTTCAACCGGTTATTGATGAGCGTTAAGGTGAGCGTACGCATTTGTTTGTATTCGATACGGGCCGTGATGTTGTTTTTGAGCGTGAAATCTACGCCTGCCAAGGGTGCAAACTGCTCGCTGATGGTGATCTGCGATATCTGGTAGCGCGGATAAAAATCGCGGTTCAGTAGCGTATCGCGTATGCTTGCCGGCTGCGTTGGATCGCCATAAATGAGGTTGGTGGTGAAGTTCCCCACCGTGTAGGTTGATCGATACGAGTGGTTGAAGGTGATGCTTTGGAAATATTCTTTGAAAAAGGCCTTCTTCACTAAACCCGAGTAGGTAATGCGCCAGTTGGGCAACGGAATTTTGGGAAAAAAGCCCAAATCGACCGACTCGGCCGACTGACCAGTATATGCTGCAATGAACGAAGGCACCAAAACATCGAGCGACTTACGGCTGTACCCGTCGGGGAAAAGACTGTCGACCGCTCCACGGCCAATCGAATTGTCGTTGAGTGCCGCCAAACGGTCGGCCACCACCAAACGGTTCAACTCAAAACGTCGGAAAACGTCCGATTCGAGATAACCGGGCTGGGTGGGGTCGGTTACCAACCGCTCGAAAGCCGTATTCCAGGTGATGGTGCTTACGCTGTAGTCGCCCGTTTCGAGCTGGTTGATGCTCAAGATGTCGCCATTGGTGCCAGCCCTGAAATTTTCGGTATAACGGTAATTCTGCGTACGGGTAATGCTGAGGGTTATCCTAAACTCCTTGAACGGCTCAAGCGTTGCTTGCCCTTGCAGGTTAATGTTCCGCGTATTGGTGTACAGCGCATTTAAATTGGTGTCGCCGGTGAGCCAACCGTTTTGCAGCACCCGTGCCCGTATGTCGTCCTGGAAGCCAAGCACAAAGCGATAACCGGGTGCGTTGTTGTCGAAATTATTACCAAAATACTGCGGATCCTGAGTGAAGCCCGGAAGTATGGTACCCTGCGTGACCGAGTAGTTGGCCGATACGTTTTTCAGCATCATGGCTGCCTTCACGAGGTTGCGGCCCAAATTGCGGCTGTAATCTTCGCGGTCTTGCTGACTTACCGCATTGCCATTTTCACCGAATTGGTTGCGATTTGGCTGCTCCTTCTCGCCTTCTTTCTTCTTCTTTTTCTCGTCCTTTTTCTTGTCGCGCAGCGGCTGGTCGAGATTAATCTTGCGGAGTACACCTACTTTGTTGTACAAGCTCATCATGTTGAGCGTGGCGTTAAAGCGGTTGGTTTGTGAGTTCTGAATGATGTTCCCCAACGAGTCGGCAGCCAACGGGGCAGCAGTCCACTCGTAGGTACCCTGGTATTGGTACGAGCTGGTCACCCAGTCGAGCATTTTGAACTTATTAAACGGCAGCTGGTAGTTCAAATTTATGCTCTGCTGATACCGCGTGGGTCGACCCAAATTGCGGAAGTTCCTAATCACCGTATCGCGCTTCTCCTCGGTATCAATGCGCCCAAAAGGTTCGTCGATACGCGTATTCATGGTAGCGTCGTACTCCAACTTCAACGAGCGCGACAAATCGTATCGCATGTTGTAGAAGCGGTTGAAGGTGAAGTTTTTGTTCCAAGTAGGACTAATGCCTATCCCGCCGGCGCTGTTATTTCGCAGCTGCGTCTCTTGAAACATCCGATCTACGTCGGTACGCAAACTCAAACTTTGTGGCATCAGGTAGAAGTTAAAATCCTTGATCCACAGCAAACTCCTGCCTTTCACTGCTTTAGCGAAAGGACGGTAGTTTTTAGGCTGACCGGTATAATTGTATCCTACCGATGCTCGGTAATTTTTGAGGGTATTGTAGGCGGTAAATGGGTTGCGGTTGTAGTTCTCCGAATAAGAGAGCGTAAGGTTCAGGTTTTCGATGTCCCACAACTGCGGCTTTCGCTGCCGGGTACGCATCTTCTGCATATTGGTCACATTGATGCTTCGGCGTAGCATATAGGTTTGAGTAACCGTACGCACCGAGTCGCGGGCTGCCGGGTCGTCGAAGTCGTTCAACACATTTTCGAGCAAAATATCGCGGTCGATGGGGTTAAATTCCGGCGTGCTAAACATCTCACCAAAACCAAAATATAGAGGTATGCGCAAACCGTAACGTTCTGGGAAAAATTTGCCCATCTCAAAGGTGGAGGCCAGGTCGTACTGAAAAAGATCGTCGCGGTTACGGTCGCTTACCTTCGACTCCACGCCGCCAAAACCGATGGTTTTGCGCAAGCCGGTTACACTCACAGTGCCAAAATCGGCCAATTTCACGTTCATCTGACCGGTTGCTGCCCAGCCGTCGCGATTATCAAATTCGGTGAGTCGCAGCTCGTTGAACCACACTTCGCCGCACTTATCCAGACCGTCGTCGCCGGGGTTGTTGTTGGCCTTTGGGTTACGTACACCCATCATGATCGACTGCACAGTACTCAAATTGGGGTTACCCAATACCGTAATGCGGTGACCGCGGTCGTTGATGAACACAAACGGAACGTTAAACGGCCAGTTGGCTCGGTTACGGGCTTGTTTGGCGCTGTTTAGTTCCGCAAAGGTCACATTCAAACTGTTGGCTGTTGGCCATATCACATTCGGGTCGGATGTGCCTTCGGGTGTAATCACCAGCGGCTGTTCGTATTCGTAGTAGTTAAAAACGTAGTCGTTGCCAAAGCGCACAAACATACGTACATCGCCATCTTGCAAGAGCGGACCTTCGGCATGCACAAACATCTCGATACGTTTGTAAGCACGTATGTCAAATGTGGTGTTTTTGAACGCTGCACGGGCGTCGCCATCGCGTAGATTACAAAAACGCAGCTGCATCGCCTGCTCGTTGAGCTGCTGGAAGTTGGTGGTAAATACGTTACGCACCCGCTCAATTCCCGGCGGAACCACATAGGGCACAGGCTGGCGATTGCCGTTTTCCTCAATGTTTACTGTCGATAGCAAAAAGGTGGTGCTTTCTTCCGGGTCGGTAGGCACATACTCGCCGGGAGCCTGCAAATCGGCTAAATAGCGGCGCCAGTCGGTGCGTACCAACGACAGCGTGGCAAAACGGCATACCACGCTATCGTCGAAACCTGCAAAATACATCCGCACAAAACGTATCGACTTATAATCGAATACATTCCCTACCCGTCGGTCGGGCTTTTGTACGGGTACCCTAAACTGGTACCAGTTTACCTCGGCACTGGTACGGTTGCGGAGCTGAACGGTGGCCTTGTAGATATCGGTAATGTAATTCCGGCCAATAACCATGTCGGCAGGGCGTAAACTCACGCGGTATTCGTAATAATCTTCGTTCTGTGAAAGGGTATTGTCGAGGTTGATGTCTTCGGTATTGGGCAAGTTGGTGGCCGAAGTGGGATAAGGTTCGGGCGACTGCTGGTCGGTTGGCGAATTGCCTTGCTGGCCATTAAACAACTTATATCGTTGTAGTACATCGAGTCGAGCATTGTCGTAATCAGATCCGCGGAAATGGTGGTAGTTGTCGTTGGCTGGATCGGTAAAGGCTTTTTGGTAGGCAGGCGAGGCTACTCCGTGAAGGGCTTCGAGCCGTGCCAGATATGCCTGAAAGAAGGTACGTTCCTGCTCGTCGTTTAGACCATCGAGCCCCACATCCTGGGTAACCCTCGAGGCGGGGTCGTTGTCGAAGGCATTCACCAGCGGCTGCAAACGGGGTACTAAGCCCCAAACGGTGGTATCAATCGAGCCGCTACCGTCGGCACGAGGGAAACCATTTTCGTAGCCACGCCTTCCATCTTTCAACAAATCCTCGCTCACCGTGCCCAGGTTGATAAACAGGTCGCCCCCGCTATGGTTGGGCTTGTAGATGTACGGGTCCATCATCCAAAACTCCAAGAACTCAATGTTGGCGGCTTCAAAGTCGTTGGTTTCTATCTTCCGCTGTAGTCCGCCCCAACGTGTGGTAGGATTAAGCAAGTTGCCGTTGGCGTCAACGCCAGCGCTGTACTGGGTGGGCTCGGCGTCGTAATTGTAAATGCCCCGCTGGTTGGGGTAATAGGCCATATCGAAAGTGGCTATATTCTGCGGCTGGTTATTGGCGAGCTGCTTATTGGGGAACACCTCCTGCTCAAGCACCTGGCGCATGTAGTGGTTCGACTTCATCTCCAAGTCGTCGCGGATGTGAACCGGGGTGATGTTGGAGTTGCTAAAAAAGAGTGGGTCGATATTGTACCACATCACCCGGGCACGGTTAAAGCCATTCGCGAGGTTGTTGCGAAGGCTCGACTCGGTAAAGGGTGCGGGTGTACTGGCATGCTGCCATTGGGCAGGACTGGTGATGCTGATGCTGTTTTCGGCGGCTTCAAAGTCGTCGATATACGAAATACCCCCTGCGCCGATGGCGCGAGCGTTACCGGGCAACAAGCGTGCATATTCGCCGCTGAGTTGAACTACCGAGGCTTCTTTGGTTTCGATGAACGGCAGCCCATCGACCAGCTTGGTCACAAACTTCGACTCGGTTTGTACGCTGGCGTCGAGGCCGAGCATGGTGTTGGAAATGGGCTCGTCGCCGATGTTCACCTTGGGCGTTATGGGCCTTTCATTCAGGTGCAAGAGGGTACCGCCTAAATTGATATCGCGGTTCACACGGTAGTCGAAGCGGGTGGCCGACAGTGTACGGGCGGTTGTTTGGAAAAGCGGGCTGTTTTCGAAGTTCACGGTGATTTGTTCGCCAGAGCTGAGCAAACCGGTATTCAATATTTTCACGCGACCAAGCGTATAATCTACCGTATAGTCGCTGCCTTCGGTAAGTGTTCGAGTGCCGGCCATGACCCGTACCGACCCCGGGGGTAAGTTCATGGCGCCAACGCTAATCTCCGAGCCACTGCTCGACTGGAAACGACCTACCAGCCGGTAGCGGTTCAGCTCCGGGAACTGCTGCGCCCAGGCTCGGGTGCTGTCGTAAAGCGGACTAAACACATACCTTCGTTTCACAGCTTCGGGCGTGGGCCCGGCCGCGTCGAATGCAGCCGCCAAGTCTTTACCAAATGGCTCCACCAAGGGCAAGATTACGCGTCCTTTCGCGGCATCGATGGTAACGTTCTCCACAAAATCGTAGAAGCCGTCGGGCTGTGGCTCCAACTGCACGTTCAAACGGTCAACGCCCAGCACCTGAATCAACTGCCTTCCGGAGATGCTGCCTTCAGGTATGAAGTTTTTATTGCCGGTGAGTACGTCGTTGTACACCAAATTCAGTGTAAAGTCGGTTTTGTTGATGCCAAAGGCATTGAGGGAGTAGATGTTTTTCATCATCAAATCCCAGATCGGTAAATCGGTTCGTATGTTGGTGCCTTTGAGCAATTTCAAAAAGAGCACCGTGGGATTGGTTTGGTCGTTGGGTACCTCCTGCGAGAATTCACCCACCCGGTACAACACCCCGTTTACGGTGTATTCGAAGGCTACGGCGAGTACCTCATCGTTGTTGAGCGAGGTATTCAACGAGATATAACCCAGCAATGGGTTGAGGGTATACTGAGTAGGATCGAGCTTGCGGGCGAAGGTGATTTCGTAATCGCCGGTATTGGCGAGCTGGTTGAAAGGAAAACGCGTTTGCAGGATGTCGAGCGCACTATTTACGGCACGTAAATCGGCATTGCCGGGACTCGTTAACTCCCCGTATAAGCTGTTGGCTCCATTGCCAGGTATGGCCGAGCCGTTGCCAAAGATGGCTGGATTGTGCGGGTTGTTTTCGCCCAAATCCATGAAGCCAAGCACGTCGCGTACATCGGCGCTGATTTGGTTGCGGTTGGTTACCCATACTTCCACGCGGGTTACCACAATGTTCGACCGCACCACGGGTAAGGAGGCCATAGCGCCGTTAAACCTATTCCTAAACTCTTGCGTGAGGAAGAAGTGTCGGTTGGCGTCGTACTGGTCGGCACCAATATCGAACTGGGTGGCCTGACCCCCGCCTTGCAGCACCACCTGCTGGCTTTCGCCCCGCTGTTGGGTAAGCACCGAGGTGACCCGTAAACGACCAAACTGAAGCTCGGTTTTGATACCAAACAAACTCTGGCTGCCCTGAATGAGTGCCGACCGCAACGGCAGCGCCACGTTCCCTACCTCTATCTTTTTGATAATTTCGTCTTCGTACCCCGTGTATTCTAACTTCATCTGATTTTCGAAGTTGAAAACGGCCTGGGTATTTTGTGAGGCCGTGAACTTTAGCTTCTCACCAATGGTACCAACCACCGTGAGCTGTATGTTCATGTCGAAGTCGAAGTTGCCGATACGACGCTGCTGTACCGTGAGGTTGGGGTTGTCGATACGGTTGAAGTTCCCGGCAAACCGCAACTCTGCGCTTCCTTGCGGGCGTATATCGACAAAGCTGCCACCAAATATTTTATCGAATACTTTGGGGCCTACGTATATTTTAGGGATTACCCCCTGTCGTTCAATGGAACCCGATGTTTGTCCTGAGTTACGTTCTCTCCAATAGCTGTCCTTACCGCGGTCGCGTTCGTAACGCAAAAACTCCTCATAGCTCATCGGAATGGGCTCACCGATATTGAGCTGGCCTACTTTTTCGCGCACCACATAGCGCCCGGTGAGGGGGTCGTATTCGTACACCAGCGTGGTTGGAGGCTTGAGCCCGAGCGGGTTACGGCCGCGCTGTAAGGGACTGCGGCTATCACGCATCGGGTAGGGCAAAGCACTGCTGTCGGGCGTGGTGGTTTGGGCCTGTACATTCAGGGTCGTAAAAACGCAACAAGCTGTTATCCAAATAGATAACAGCCTGAAGGTCATCCGACCTACAGCCGGACGTTTTTTACTTCTGACCCCGCGATACTTCAACTTAGACCGATTTCAATACTTGTTTAATGAGCGCTTCAACGGTTTGTGGCGCATCGGGTTTCTGAAGAAGCTGATGCAGCACTTTTTCCATCTGGGCTTTCGGGAATCCCAGCGTCACAAGAGCCAATAACGCCTCCTCACGTACATTATTGTAAGCTTGCTCGCCTAAATCAAGACTATCGGGATTGCCTTTGAGCAGCTTGTCTTTGAGCTCGATGATCATTCGCTGCGCAGTTTTAGGGCCTATGCCCTTGATGCGCTGCACGGCTGCCACATTGCCACTCACGATGGCCTTCCGAAGCTCGTCGGGTGTGGCATAACTCAGTATGGTACGGGCGGTGTTCGGGCCAATACCCTGCACCGATATCAGCTGCATAAACAGCTCCTTCTCGGCAGGCTCAGCAAAGCCATACAATACATGCGCATCTTCCCTAACCTGGAGATAGGTATGCAGTTGCACCTGCTCACGATCGCCTAGCTGACTATACGTATGCAGCGAAATATGCACTTCGTAGCCTACACCATTCACGTCGATGAGTAGAGTAGTGGCGCTTTTATACGCCAAACGGCCTTTTAAAAATGCGATCATCGGTTGCGGGTTTGAGCGTCGACTACCGCAATGGTGACCATGTTCACAATTTCACGCACGTTACTACCTAGCTGTAGGATGTGCACCGGCTTTTTAAGGCCAATAAGTACCGGACCAATGGCTTCGGCAGCGCCGAAACTTTGCAAAAACTTATAGGTCATGTTCGCCGAGGCCAAATCGGGGAAGATGAAGGTATTGGCCTTTTTGCCCACCAACTCACTGAAAGGAAAATTCTCTTCGAGTATTTCGGGATTTAAGGCAAAATTGGCCTGTACTTCACCGTCGACCACCAAACCGGGGTAATGTTCTTTGAGCAGGGCGGTGGCTTTGGCCATCTTCTCGGGTACTTCACCTTCAACCGAGCCAAAGTTGGAATAACTCAGCATGGCTACTATCGGCTTCTGGCCAAGACGCTGCACGGCTTTGGCGGTCGAAACCGTAATGTCGACCAGTTCTTCGGCTGAAGGGTTTGGATTTACCGAGGTATCGCTAAAGTAATACTGGCCCTGTTTGGTAAGCATGATGTACATACCCGAGGCACGTTTGGCATCGGCACTCATGCCAATCACCTGCAATGCTGGCTTCATGGCATGGGCATATTTGCGGGTAATACCGCTTACAAAGGCATCGGCATGCCCTGCCTCAACCATCATACAGCCGTAATAGCTGCGGTTCATCAACAACTTATAGGCGTCGTATTTGGTTACGCCCTTCCGCTGCCGCTTCTGGAACAAGTATTCGGCGTACTCATCCATATACGGTGGATCTACCAGTGGGTCAATAATCGGCATATTGGAGATATCCAAACCGTTTTCAGCAGCAATTTTTTGGATGAGCTCGGCATTGCCCAACAAGATGGGTTTGGCGATACCCTCGTCGCAGCTTATTTGGGCAGCCTTGAGCACCTTAAAGCTGTCGGCATTGGCAAACACCACCCTTTTCGGGTCATGTTTAGCTTTTTGGGTGAGTAGGCTGATAAACTTATCGTCGAGGCCAAGGCGCTTCTTCAATTCGAGGTGATAGGCTTGCCAGTCGGTAATCGGGTGCCGCGCTACGCCACTTTCCATAGCTGCACGCGCCACGGCAGGCGATATGGTATAAATCAAACGCGGGTCGAAAGGTTTGGGGATGATGTAATTGCGCCCAAAAGTGATGTTCTTCTCGCCATAAACCAGGTTCACCACATCGGGTACCGGGGTTTTGGCCAGCTCGGCCAAGGCTTTCACCGCGGCGAGCTTCATCTCTTCGTTGATGCGGGTGGCGCGCACATCCAGCGCCCCACGGAAAATGTACGGGAAGCCCAGTACGTTGTTTACCTGATTGGGATGGTCGCTGCGTCCGGTAGCCATGATGATGTCTTCGCGGGCAGCAATGGCCAAATCGTAGGCTATTTCGGGGGTAGGATTGGCCAGTGCAAATACTATGGGGTTTTTGGCCATCGAGCGCACCATGTCTTGGGTAACTACATTGCCCTTGCTTAGGCCCACAAATACGTCGGCGCCACGCATGGCGTCTTCTAGCGTGTGCAGGTCCTGACTGGTTGCAAAATAACGTTTGTTCTCGTCGAGGTCGGTACGTTCGGCACGCAAAACACCCTTAGAGTCGAGCATCACGATGTTTTTACGCTTCACGCCCAAGGCTTCGAAAAGCCTGCTGCAGCTGATGGCCGAAGCTCCGGCACCGTTGATCACCAACTTCACCTTTTCGAGTTTTTTGCCGGCTAGTTCCACGGCATTCAGCAGGGCTGCACCACTGATGATGGCCGTGCCGTGCTGATCGTCGTGCATGATGGGGATGTTCATCTCCTCCTTCAGCCTGCGTTCTATTTCGAAACATTCGGGAGCCTTGATGTCTTCGAGGTTCACCCCACCAAAGGTGGGCTCCATGGCTTTCACTGTGGCACAAAAAGCGTCGACATCCTTTACATTCAGCTCAATGTCGAAGACATCGATGTCGGCAAAAATTTTAAACAACAACCCTTTGCCTTCCATCACAGGCTTGGAAGCTTCTGGACCAATATCGCCCAAACCCAATACGGCTGTTCCATTACTGATTACCGCTACGAGATTGCCTTTGGCGGTGTATTTGTAAACGTCGTCGGGATTTTTTTCGATTTCGAGGCAAGGTTCTGCAACACCTGGCGAGTAGGCAATGGCTAAATCGCGCTGACTGTTGGTGGGCTTGCTCGGGATGACTTCTATCTTACCAGGGCGTCCTTGACTGTGATAGTCGAGTATGTCCTGTTTTTTGGTTTTTTCTTTCATTTCCTGGGGTTAGGAGAACGGGCAAAGGTACATAAAAATGTAGGTAGGCAACTGCCAAATGGCATCGAAAAGTGGCTTGAAAAGGCTCAAAAGACTTGACCTCAGTAGGTCACGTACAGTTGAAAGGTTTTAGAAAGAGGTGTTTTGCCACAAAAGTTGGCCTTCAGCCGAACCAGGTAGCTACCGCCTTCAACCTTCCTGCCGGTTTGCTGGTTGATGCCACCCCACGAAGTAAAAGGATTGGTGGTACGAAACACTTCCTGGCCCCAGCGGTTTAATACCACCATCTCGTAATCGGGAGCAAAAGAAGTCAGCGGCACCAAAGCATCGTTTACGCCATCGCCATTCGGGGTAATCACGTTCGGCAATTCCTTAAAACACTCACTTACCTGTATCTCAAGCGAGTCGGTAGCACTGCAGCCAAACTGGTCGGTGAGCTGCAGGGTGTACCTTCCGGTGGTGGTAATGCCATAACCTGGGTCGGTACTATTACCTTCGGGACCTGTCCAGAAAAAGGCGGTGCCGGGCACATTGCTTACCAGGGTAAATACATCGTCTTCGCATACGCAAGTATCGCCTGGCAGCTGCAAAGGTGGTGTATCGCGCACTTCAATGTAACGCGTGAGGGTATCGAAGCCATTGCAAGCGGTGGCACTTTGCACACGCAAGTTGATGCTGTAAATGCCTGGAGTAACAAAGCTGAACTGCGGCTCACGCTGGTTACTGGTTTGTCCGTCGCTGGTAGTCCAAGTCCAAGTGGTGCTACCGTCGCTACGCGATAAATCGGTCATTTGCAGGTTCGCCAAGGGCGCACAAAAGGTGGGTGGATCTACCCAGCCAAAGTTGGCCCGAACGCCTGTTTCCAATTCAAAGGCAATTTTCAGTGCGGCATTGTTGCAGTCGTTCACGCCGGGGGCGCCACGAACGGGCGACCACGAACCTGGCGTGGTCGGAAAGTTATCGGTACCGCAGCCGGCACAAATCGCCTGGTACATCACCCCACGGGGATCGAACCGACTGGTGCCGCCGTCAACATGGTCCTGACTGCCGTTACCACCATAATAGGTGGCGAAACTCATGGTGAGCATGTCTTGCGAAAATGCCGCCAGGTAAAAGTCGAAGCCGTCGCTGGTAGTTTGGATGGCGTTATTGGTTCGGGTGAGGTTGGTAGGGCCGGGCTGTGGAACTCCTTCGATTTTGCCCGTCCAGCCCGAAAGGTAGATGTTTCCGCAGATGTCGATCAAAAAAGCCGAGGGTGACAGATCGGGGAACTTACTCCTGCTTCCGTAACGACCGAGCCACTGCAGCGTATCAAGACCCGCCGAAAAACGCGCAACATATTGTCCGCTGCGGGCATCGTTGTAGTTGGTGCCGAAGGTAACCAGGTTCGAGTCGGTTTGTCCGTTCACATACACCCGCCCAATCTCGTCAACATCCACAAAAAACAGCTGGTCGTAACCGGCCGAACCAAGGTAGGTCATGAAGTTCAAGCCACCGGTAGCGGGGTTGAGCTGTGCGAGTATGCCATCGAGGCCGCCAGCTCGGTTGGCTTGGAAGGCACCGGTAGAAGTCGGCAGCCCGCTGCTGAGGGTGCCGCCCACCACGGCCAACTGATTACCGCGAACACGGCCGCCATACAAAGCGTCGGCTTCGCTGCCACCGAGATAGGTCATCCACCGCAGCTGACTCAAATTATCACTGAAGCGTGCGACCAACCCGTCGCAAAAACCACCGCCATACACGGGCT
>Ga0209278_1000354_pt1 | contig 40275 bp, 52 predicted proteins | sample JI81BgreenDNA_FD_187504 | JGI IMG/M metagenome (GOLD analysis project Ga0209278, IMG submission 187504) | Wastewater effluent complex algal communities from Wisconsin, to seasonally profile nutrient transformation and Carbon sequestration -... | ecosystem: Engineered > WWTP > Effluent > Algae...
CAACCCGGGCCTGCAGGCGCTGGTGGGCACGCGCATCGCGGCCGACCGCGTTGAGGCCAAAACGCCGCTGCCCTACGTGGTGTTCACCCGCACCGGCACCGAGTCCTTCGTCACCTTGGACAACACCCTGTTGGGCGAGCGCGCCTTCGTCGAGTTGCAGTGCTGGGCCGAGTCGCGCGGCGATGCCGACGCGGTGGCCGCGGCATGCGAGGCTGCCATCCGCGGCGCTGGCCAGCAGATCACCAACCGCGCCGGCGCGACCGACACCGAGCTGGACCTGCAGTCCACCACCCTCACCGTCGAGTGGTTTGCCACCACCTGACCCTGTTCCCGATCGCGGCGCGTGCCGCACCCACCCCAGCCGCCCCCGGGCGGCTTTTTTTATCCTGAAAGGAAAGCAAGATGGCCATCACCCTGGCAACCGGCACGCAAGCCGCCATCGCGTCTGCCTACGGCAGCTCGTCCAACATCACTGCCATCACCAACGCCGCTCAGGCGGTGGCCACGCTGGCGGCTGGCCACGGCGTCGTCATCGGCGACTTCGTGGAGGTCACCAGCGGCTGGGACCTCATCACGGGCCGGATCTTCCGGGTGGCGAACGTGGCCACCAACGACGTCACGCTGGAAGGCTGCAACACCGTCAACCTGTCCAACTTCCCCGCCGGTGCGGGCATCGGCTCGATCCGCCGCATCACCACCTGGACGCCGATCACCCAAATCCAGGGCATCGAGACCAGCGGTGGCGATCAGCAGTTTGCCGATATCACCACGATCGTCGACCGCACCCAGAAGCAGATCCCCACGGTGCGCAGCCCGCAGCAGATCACGCTCACCGTGTTCGACGACCCGGCCCTGGGCTGGTACGCGCCGGTGCAAACCGCGGCCGATGGGTCGTTGATTGCCGCCATGCGCTTCATCTTCCCCAACGGCTCGCGCCTGGTGGCCAGCGGCTACTGGTCGCTGCAGAAGACGCCGACCGTGCAGGCCAACCAGCCGCTGACCGCCGCGATCGGCTTCTCCGCCGCGGCTGAGCCCACCCGTTACGCGACCTGATGCCCATGATCGACATCAACGATCTGCGCCGCAAGGCGCTTGCGGCCCGGGAGTTCACCGTCGAGGTCGGGCAGGCGCGGTACACGCTGCGTCTGCCCACCCAGCACGAGGTCGAGCTGGAGTCCCTGCGCACACGTGTGCACGAACCCGACTCCAGCGCTGCGCGCAACTCGCTGTTGACCCGGCGGCTGCTGCAGCGCTCGGTGGTGGGCTGGACCGGTGTGACGACCGCCCAGCTCGCTCCCGACGCGGGCCAGGAGCTGGTCGACCACGCGCCCGAGCTGGTGGAGCTGCTGCTCGACCACGACCTCGACACCGCGCAGCGCCTGCTGGACGCTTTCATCGAGGCGTTCAACCGCCGGCGCGAGGCGCGCGAGGCCGCCGCAAAAAACTGAGCGCGCGCATCGAGTGGGAGGCGTCCCTACCCGATGCGCAGAAGCTCAAAGACGCGGGTCTCGGCGATCTGATCGCCGGCCCGCCCGACATGGAGCCGCTGGCCGCCCAGGCGCAGCACTGCTGGCAGTTCTGCGGCGGCTGGATGCCGGAGCGCTGGCCGCTCTACGCCCTGCTGCACGACGTTGAAGACTGGTCACTGCTTGTCGAGCTGATGGCCCACATCCGAAAGACCTTCGATGCCACTCGCCCAACTCACCATTGACCTGGTTGCCAAGGTCGCCACGTTTGAGAATGATCTCAAGCGCGTGGCCACGGCCGCCGAGGAGCAGTCCGGCCGCATGGCGCGCGCGCTCGATCTGGCCAAGACCGGCTTTGCCGGGCTGGCGGGCGCGATCTCCGTGGGCGCCATCACCACCTTCGTGCGCACCACCAATGACGCGGTGGACGCGCTCAACGACGTCAGCGACGCCACCGGCGCCAGCATCGAAAGCATCAGCGCGCTCGACGGTGTGGCGCGGCGCACCGGCGGCAACCTCGATCTGGTTGGCGGCGTGCTGGTCAAGTTCAACCAGGCGCTGGCCGACACCAACCCCAACAGTCCGGCCGCGCAGGCGCTGCAGGCCATCGGCCTGAGCGCCGAGGAGCTGCGCCGCATCGATCCCGCGCAGGCGCTGCAACGCACCGCGCAGGCCCTGCAGGCCTTCGAGGATGACGGCAACAAGGCCCGGGTGGTGCAGGAGCTGTTTGGCCGCTCCGTTCGCGAGGCAGCGCCGTTCCTGAAGGACCTGGCCGAAGCGGGCGAGCTGGTGGCCACCGTCACCGCCGAGCAAGCCGCCGAAGCGGACAAGTTCAACAAGGAGCTGTTCCGCTTCCAGACGCTGGTGGACGACCTCAACCGCGGTGCGGTCAGCCGCTTTGTGCAGTCGATCAATGAGGCGGCCGACGCCTTCCGCCGCGGCCGGGAGGAGGGCAAGGGCTTCCTGGAGATCGGCTGGGACCGGTACAAGGCCAACATCCGCGAGTTCTACGCCACCGACCCGGCCGAGCGTCTGCTGGCGGTCAACCGCGAGATCGACCAGGTGCTGCGCAACCAGGCCAGTGCCCGCGCTGACAACCGCGGCCGGTTTGACCAACGCCTGTCCGAGCTGCGCGCCGAAAAAGAAAGCCTGGAGGAGATCGGCCGCCTGCGCCGGCGGACCACGCTCGCTCAGGAGCCCGAAGACCGGCCCACGCTGAATCTGCCCACCCCGTCGGCCAACTCGATCGGCTACATCCAGGAGCAGCTCACCAGCCTGCGACGCCTGCGCGAAGCCGCCACGATCGGCTCGGAAGAGTTCAAGCGCCTGTCGGCCGAGATCACACGCTACGACGCGCAGCTCAAGGCGCTCAACGGCGGCACGTCGGACGGAGCCAAGGCCATCGAGCGCGAGGCCGAGGCCCGACGCCGGGAGGAGCTGCGGGTCGGCGAGCTGCGCAATCAGATCGCGGGTGAGCGGCGGCGTGAGGAGCAGAAGATCCTTAAGGGGATGGACGACTTGGTGGGCGACATCCTGCAGAAGGAGGAGCGCCGCCTGCAGGTGCTGCTCGACGCGACGCCCACCGCACAGCTGGAGCGTCAGCGTCAGGAGATGCAGCTGCTGGCCGATGCGTTGACCGATGGATTGATCACCGCCGAGCAGTTCAATGAAGCTGCTGCGACGCGTCTGGGTCTGGTGGCTGATCAGACCAAGAAGGCCACCAGCTTTGCCGAGGAGTTCGGCCTCACGTTCTCCAGCGCCTTTGAAGACGCGATCGTGCGCGGTGGCGATTTTCGGGACGTTCTGGCCGGCATCGAGCAAGACCTGCTGCGAATCCTGATCCGCAAGCAGATCACGGAGCCGCTTGGTGATCTGCTCAGCAGCGGCATCGGTGACGTGCTTGGAAGTCTCTTCGGCGGCAACACCGGCGGCTACATCGATGTACTGGGGAGCTTCGATGGTGGTGGCTACACCGGCAACGGTCCGCGCACCGGCGGCCTCGACGGCAAGGGCGGCTTCCTCGCGCTGATGCACCCCCGTGAAACCGTGATCGATCACACCCGCATGACGCCGGGCGGCGGCGCCACGACTGTCACCGTCAACCTGATCAACCAGGGCGGTGGCGGCATGGGTGTCGTGGGCCAGCGCCAGCGCACCAACCCCGACGGCAGCCTCACCGTGGACGTGATCGTCGATGTGGTGGAGGCGGCCATGGCCGATCGCGTGGGCGCCGGCAGCGGCTCCCTGTCTCGCGCGCTGGAAGGCCGCTTCGGCCTGCGCCCTTCACTCACCTGACGCCATGCCCGCCTTTCCTTCCTACGCCCGCGTGCTGGCCAGCGGCTTCAGCGAAGAGGCTCAGCCGGTGGTGCTGCGCTCCGACATGGAGCGTGGCGTTCCCAAGCAGCGCCGCGTGGCCGCCGATGCCCTGGTCACGGTGCCGGTCACCGTGCTGTTCACCAGCGCCGCCGACGCCGCCGCCTTCGAGACCTGGTTCTACAGCGATGCCCAGGCCGGCGCTGCCTTCTTCGACTGGGTGCACCCGCGCACGCGCCAGCTGGTCCAGGCACGCATCGTCGATGGCGACATCGGCACCCTACAGCCGCTGGCGGGCGCCTGGCGCGTGTCGCAGCGAGCCTTCCGGCTGGAATACCTGAGGCCTGCCCTGTGACGCTGTCGACCGCGGCCACCTCAGCCGTCCAGCGCGTCAGCGACCCGCAGGGCCTGCTCACGCTGCTCACGCTCACCGGCGGCGGCATCCCCGCGCCCGTGCGCTTGGTGAACGACACGCGCGAGCTGGTCAGCGCCGGCCAGACCTACCTCCCGCTGCCCTTCGAGGTCGTGCTGCCCAAGGAAGCCGCCAAGGAGGTGCCGCGCGCGCAGCTGCGCATGGACAACATTGGCCGCGAGCTGGTGGCCGAGCTGGAGGCGCTGGACCCGGGCGCCGAGCTGATGGCCACCATCTCGATCGTCTACCGGGCCACGCCCGATGTCGTCGAGTTCACCTTCACCGCGCCGCTGGGCGCCATTCGCGTGGATGCCTTCTCGGTCAGCGCCACCGTGGGCCCCACCGAGCTGATGCGCCGCCCGGCCGTCAACGTCCGCTTCGACCCGATCACCGCGCCGGGCTTGTTCCCCGACTGATCCGCTCTCTCCCATGACCGACACCTTGTTCGCGGCGCTGCAGCGCTACGTGGGCACGCCCTATCACGCCGGTACGTCCGACTGCGCCGACCTGGCCGCGCGCGTGCAGCGCGAGCTGTTCGGGCGCGAGATCGCCTTGCCGGCGCACGAGCAGCGCCCCGGCGGTGCTGCTGGCCAGCGCCGCCTGATTGCCTCGCTGCGCGACGAACTGGCGTTGCGGGTCGATGTGCCGTTCACCGGGTGTGGCGTGCTGCTGCTCGAGCCGGGCGCCTTCGCGCCGCTCTGGCACATCGGCACGGGCGCTATGCGCCAAGGCGAGGTCTGGGTGCTGCACAACAGCGAAAAGCTGCGCAGCGCGCACTTCCACCGCCTGAGTGACCTGCAGCGCTGGGGCATGCAGCTGGAGGGCTTCTACGCATGGAAGTGAGCCACTCCCGCGAGCTGGCGCTGGTCGTCACGCCGCACCCGGTCTCGCTGCAGGGCCAGCGCCGCCTTGAGGCGCCATGCGCCGCCCTGCAGCCCGGCGAAACCCTGGTCACGTTCCTCGCGCGCCATGGCGTGGAGCCCGGGCAGCAGTGGGTCGTCAGTCTGGGCGGCGTGGTGGTGCCTGAGTCCCACTGGGCGCGCGTGCGCCCGAAGCACGGTCACCTCATCGAGGCGCGGCGAGTGCCCGAGAAAAGCGTGCTGCGCCTGGTGGCGATCGCCGCGCTGGCGTACTTCACGCTGGGCGCCGGTGGCATCGGCGGCGGTGCGTTCCTGGGCTTCAGCGGAGCGGCGGGCAAGATCCTGGCCTACGGCGCCTTCCTCGCCGGCAGCCTCGTCATCAACAAGCTGCTGGCACCCAAGGTGCCCGGCCGCGCCGAGTTCTCCACCAATCCGACCTACAGCTTGAGCGCTGGCGGACGCAACCGCGCGCGCCTCTTCGAGCCGATGGCGCTCGTGCTGGGTGAGCCGTATGCGGTGCCCGATCTGGCGGCGCAGCCCTACACCTATTTCGCCAGCGGCGAGCAGTACCTCTGGCAGATCTTCCACCTCGGGCTCAATTGCGCCGACGTCGGGAGCCTGCGCATCGGCCAGACCGATCTGGCCCTGTACCAGGGCGTGACGGTGCTGCGCAACGGCCTGGCCAGCGGCAATGCGGCTTTCCCTGCGCTGGGCACCAGCGTCGACACGGTGTCCGGCGCGCTGCTCACCGCACCCAGCGGCACCGGGCCGTGGGTCACGCGGGTGAGCAGCGCGGCCACGGTGCGTCTGGCCATTGACCTGGTGGCCCAGCTCTTCAGCCTGAACAACGACGGCGGCATCACCAGCCGCAGCACGTTGGTGCAGGTGGAGTACCGGGAGGTCGGCAGCGGCACATGGCTTCCGTTCACGGATGCGATTGCCGAGGTGCCGGCCGTGACGCAGGAGGTGCAGATCGGGCAGCGCATCGAGCTGGGCACGTACACACGCGTGCTTGTGCCCGGAGTTCCTGCCGTGCCTGCGGGCCAGCTGCGGCTGAGCAACGCCGCCCAGAAGCCGCTGCGCATGACGATCGAGCGGGCGGTGCCGGCCGGCCAGTATGAGGTGCGTCTGCGCAAACTGGATGTGGACTACAGCGGCACGCAGGGCAGCAACCAGGTGGAGTGGAGCCAGCTGCGCAGCTTCCAGCAGGATCTGGCCAGCTACAGCGGGCAGGCGCGCCTGGCGGTGCAGATTCAGGCGACCGGCCAACTGAACGGCGCGCTCGATGAGCTCAACGCCATCCTGCGGGCCAAGCCCATGCCGGTCTGGAATGGCACGGCCTGGGTCACGGCGGTGGACCGCGCCACTGGCCTGTGCAACCCCGGCGCGCTGTTTCTGCTGTTGGCACGCGGCATCTTCGATGAGAACGGCCGCCGGCTGGCGGGTCTGGGCTACAGCGACAGCCAGATCGACATCGAGGGCCTGCAGCGCTTCATGGTGCGTTGTGCCGCCCGCGGCTTCCAGTTCGACCTGCACGTCCAGGAGACCATGAGCCTGCAGGACCTGCTCGATGCGATCGCCTACGCCGGGCTCGGCGAGGTGGCGTGGCCCGACGGAAAGATCGGCGTCGTCTTCTTCAGCGAAGACGACCCGATCGAGGGCGTCATCAACATGGCGTCGATCAAGGCCCGCACGTTCGCGGTGGACTACGAGACCGCGCCCACCGCCGACGAGATCGAGTTCCAGTACTTCGATCGCGCGCGCGGCAACACCTGGAAGAGCCTGCGCGTGACCGCGCCGGGCGTCACCAATCCGCGCGCCACAGCGCGGGTGCCGCTCACCGGTGTCACTGGCGAAGCCCACGCCGCGGTGCTGGCACGGTTCTCTATGGCGCAAAACGTGTACCAGCGCAAGTCGGTCACCTTCGAGCAGGACCTGGAGTACATGACGCTGCGCCGCGGGGCGCGCGTGGCGCTGAGCCACGACCTCACCCAGTGGGGCTACAGCGGGCGCCTGCACTCGGCGGCTGACGTGGCGGGACAGATCCAGCTGAGCCTGGACGAACCCGTGCCGGCCACCAACCCCACCGGCGGCAGCAGCCTGCGCTTCATCGGGCTGCGGCTGCCCGGTGAGCGCCAGTTGCGTGTCTTCAGCGTGGCCAGCGTGGCCGGCGATGGGCGCACCGTCACGCTGGCCGACGCGTGGCCGGTGGGCGTGCCGCTGCCCGGCCACGCGGCCGACAACCCGGCGCATGACACCCTCTGGATCTACGACTTCAAGGCCGTGCCCGGCCAGACGCTGCGGGTGGCGGCGATCGAGCCCAGCGCCACCGGTGCCCGCGTCACGCTGGTGCCGGAGTCGGCGGAGTTCTGGGACTACACGTTCACCGGCGCGTACACCCCGCCGCCAAACACCAGCCTGCTGCGTCCGCCGCCGCTGATCGACGATGTGCTGGTCAGCGAGGAGCTGGCGCGGCAGGGCAACACCTTCTACACCGAGCTGACCATCAGCTTTGGTGTTCGCGGCGCTTTCCTGCGGGCCGAGTTGTGGGGTGCGGTGGGGCAGGGCGACAACCAGCCCGAGCTGGTGCGGCTGGCCACGAGCACCAGCCAGGCGCTTTCCTGGCGCGGCGGGCTGGATGAGCGCTGGCACCTGGAGCTGCGTGTGTTTAGCGAGATCCACCAGGCCGAGCCGTTCCGGCTCATCTACGACGTGGTGGGCCTGCGCGCGGCGCCGCCGGCGTTTGATGTGTTCAGCGTGCTCGCGCAGCCGGATGGCACCCGCCAGATCAACTTCGGCTACACCACCACCCCAGCGCCGGCCGACTGGCTGGGCGCCGAGATCCGGTATCTCGTGGGCAGCCACACCACGCCGGCTTGGGAATCCATGGTGCCGCTGCAGGTCGAGCGCACCCACTACACCGCCAGCCCGATCGAGGTGAATCAGCTGCTCAGCGGCGTGCACACGTTTGCGGCCCGCAGCATCGATACCTCAGGCAACGCCAGCGCGCTGCGCTACTTCCAGCTCGATCTGCCACCGCGCCGGCTGGGCAACGTCGTCGCCGAGTTCGATGAGCTGTCGGACGGATGGCCCGGCCAGCTGTCGGGCTGCGAGGTCAACACGGCCACAGGCTCGATCGAGGCGAGCAGCACCACCAGCTGGTCGGCGCTCACCAGCTGGGATGCCTGGACCCGCTGGAGCCAGTCGGCCGTCTCCCCGATCAGCTACGTCTCGCCGGTGCGCGACATGACGTCGGTGCTCACGTTCCTGGTGGATGTGCAGGCCACCGTCGCCGGCGTTCCGACCATCGAGGTGCGGTCCAGCGAGACCAGCGCCGATCCCGCGGCCAACCCGGCCGAGTGGACGGCGTGGGGCCCGGCCGATGCCCGCGTGTCAGGTCGCTACCTGCAGGTTCGCGTCTCGGTGGCCAGCTCAGGCGCCGCGCCGGTGGCCGGGATCAGCGCCGTGAGCTACGTGGTGAGCGCGCCGCTTACCACGGAGTACCTCAACGACGTGGCGATCGCCTCGCTGGGAGCGCCGCATCGGATTGCGGTTGGGGATGTGCGCATCCCGCTGGCCAACACCTACGGCACCTTGCTCGAGCTGCAGGTGGTGATCCAAGACGCCAGCGCCGGCGCGTGGACGTGGCAGCTCATGGACAAAAACCTCAGCCTGGGCCCGCGCGTGCGATTCCGCCTCAACGGCACGCTGGCTGACCCCGCCCTCGTGGACTTCATCGTGAAAGGCTTCTGACCATGACCTGGCCCACCGGTGCCATTCCCACCACCGCCCTCGATCAGGGCACCGACGTGCCCCCGCGGGCGGTGTTCCTCGACTGGGCGATCAAGTTCAACCAGCTGATCTCGCACGTCTCGGCGTTCATGCAGCCCTTGCTGGAGTCGACCGACGCGCCCGCCGCCCGGACGGTGCTCGACGTGTACAGCCGGTCGCAGGTAGACGCTGCGGTGCAGGCGGCCGTGCCGGCCAGCACCATCGCCTACTTCCCCCGCACGACGCCGCCCAACGGATGGCTCAAGGCCAACGGCGCTGCGGTCAGCCGCACCACCTACGCGGCGCTCTTCGCCTCGATCGGCACCACGTTTGGCGTGGGCGACGGCACGACCACCTTCAACCTGCCAGACCTGCGTGGCGAGTTCGCGCGCGGCTGGGACGACGGCCGAGGGATCGACGCCGGCCGCGCGCTCGGCACCGGCCAGGCCAGCGCCAACCTGTCCCACTCGCACTCGATGACAAGCGCCGGCGACCACCTGCACTCGACCGGCATTGGCGCCACGGTCTCGGCGGAAAGCTTCTTCAACACGGCGGTGCTGGTGCGCAGCGCCGGCACCACCAACACCGGCACGGCCGGTGCCCACACCCACACCATCAACGCCGACGGCGGGTCCGAGGCCCGGCCTCGCAACGTCGCGTTGCTGGCCTGCATCAAGTTCTGAGGCCGACCATGCAGATCTACCACTACGACCCCGCCACCGGCGTATACACCGGCACGGGCCTCGCGGATCCCGATCCGCTCGATGAAGGCAACTGGCTCGTCCCAGCGCACGCCACCACCCGCACCCCGCCGCCCGTTCAACCTGGCCAGCGCGCCGTGTTCGATCCGGCGCTGGCGGTCTGGACCCTGCAGGCCGACGTGCCCGGCGCGCCCCCGCCGGAGCCGGGTCCGGTACCGCTGCCTCAGCAGCAGGCCGCGGCCGTCCGAGAGATCGACGGCACGGTGGACGCCATCTATGCCGCCGTGATCGGCAACCGCGCCCAGGAGTACCTGGCCGCCGAGCAGGCGGCGCGCAGCTTTGCCGCGGCGCAGTTTGCCGGTCCGGTGCCTGAGCCGGTGGCCAGCTGGGCCGACGCCAGCGGCATGACGTCGCAGGCTGCGGCTGAGGACATCCTCGCCCAGGCGGCGGCTTGGACGTCGGCGCGCGATCTGATGCGTCGCCAGCGGTTGCTGCACAAGCGGCAGGCCCTGCAGGCGCCCACAGCGGCCGCGCTGGGTGTGGTGCTGGGCAACTGGCGCGCCTTTGTCGTGCAGCTGCGCTCGATGCTGGAGGCCTGACATGAAGCTGGCCATCGTCCACGGCGATCCCCGCCGCAAGCTCAGCGCGCGCCTCACTCTCTGGTTCACCGGCTCCACCGCCCACCACTGCGGCTTCGTCGATGAGTCCGACGGCACCTTCTTCGACATGAACCTGCTGCCGCGCAAGGTGAGCTGGCCACGTTACGGCCCGCCGGTGAAGTGGGTGGTGCTGTACGACGTGCCAGCCCTCACGCGCGAGCACTGCGAAGCGTTCCTCAAAGCGGACAGCACGCAGGTCTACGGCGTGTGGGACTACCTGCTGTTCGGGCTTCGACCCATCTACCACCTGCTCGGGCGCAGCACCCGCAACGCCGGCGGCGTGATCTGCAGCGAGCTGTGCGCGATGTGGCTGCGTCGCGTGGGTTACCCAGCGCCCACCCACCCTGTACCGAGCCCGGCTGACATCGAGCGGTGGGCGCGCATGCACTTGATCCCCCTGCCCTGAGGAGACCCATGCCTGAACCCACCACCACCACCGCCGCGGCGACGCTGGCCACCGCGCCCGCGGCCGTCTCGGTCATCACCGCCTTTGGCGTCAACCTCGGTTTGCGCCCCGATGTGCTGGTCGCAGGCTTTGCCGGCGCGCTGGTGGCCATCATCCTGCTGTCCACCGTGCCGCCCGAGGGCGACACCTGGCAGCACCTGGTGCGAACCACGCTGAGGCGCATGCTGGTGGCGCTGGCCAGCAGCCTGACCGCCGGCTACCTCACGCCCATGGTGATGCTGGCGATCGCCATGCCCGATCCACTGATGCTCGGTGTGGCGTTTGGTCTTGGCGCCGGCGCCCAGAAGGTGCTGCGCTGGGCGATCGAGCGGGTCAACCCGCTCGATGTCGATTCCCAGGGGGGTGCGCGATGAACGAAGTGCTCCTGATCCTCCATGCGCTCGCTGGTGTGGTCGTGCTGGCCGAGGCGCTCAACAAGCTCGAGCGGGTCAACCTGCTGCAGCAGCCTGCCGGCTCGCGCACCTGGTGCGTCGAGCTGCTCAAGGCGCTGGCGTGGTGTCTGCTGGCGCTCGGGGCCGGCGGCGCGGTCGCGGCGCCCGGCTTGCTGTGGCTGGGCGTGTCACCCAACGATCTGAGCTACTTCGCTCGTCTGGAGCGGCCCACGCTTGACCAGGTGTGCGTGATGGCTGGCTTTGCCGTGCTGATCGTGCGCACCCGCGTGAAGGAGGGCTGACCGATGACCCGTCTGTCCCCCCACTTCACCCTCGCCGAACTGACGCGAAGCAGCACGGCCGAGCGCCTGCGTCTGGACAACACGCCCCCGCCCGATGTGTTGCGCGCTCTGCAAAGCACCGCCGACATGCTGGAGCGGATCCGCGCCACCCTCGGCGTGCCGGTGATCGTCACCAGCGGATACCGGTCGCCAGCCGTCAACGCAGCCGTCGGCGGCGTCACCAGCTCAGACCACCTGGCTGGCCAAGCGGCCGACATCGTGTCCCCTGCCTATGGCACGCCGCACCTGGTGGCCACCACGCTGGTGCCGCTGCTCAGCACGCTGGGCATTGGCCAGATCATCCTGGAAGGCATCCGCGGCAAGCAGTGGGTGCACGTCAGCACCAGGCGCCCAGTTAAGCCCATCAACCGCGTGCTGACCATCACCGACGCGGGTGCCCGCGTCGGCATCCATCGACTCGCATGAGCGCCATCGCTGCCCTCTTCAACGTGCTGCCGGGCTGGGTGTGGGCGCTGATGTGCGCTGGTCTGGCGACATCAAACGCGGTGAACCACGACCGCCTGCTTCGCGAGCGCGCCGCCCATGCCGAGACCCGTTCCGCCCACGCCGACGCGGAAGGCGCCGCCCTCCGCGAGATCCAGCGCGAACTTGCTCGCCAGATCCAGCTTGTCCAAGGAGCCCAAGATGCCTATCAGACCCAGCGCCAGGCGGTCCTGGCCCTTCGCGATCGCCTGCGCGCTGCTGATCAGCGCCTGCGCGACCAGCAAACCGACCTCGACGCCCGCATCGCGGCCGCCAGCGCCGAAGGTCTCCGTCGATATGCCGCGGCCGCCGGCGGCGATCTTGCTCGATGTCGAGCAGACGTTGAGCGATTTGGACTCGAGGCAGCAGCGTGCTCGGCAGCTGCTCACGCCTTGAAGGACAACGTCGAGGCGCTCACCCGACCGCCCTGACAGCAGGTTGTCTCCTCGATCAGGTTCGCCTGACGTTCACCCCCTCCGGCTTCGGCTGGAGGGGGTTTATTTTTTCCAGACGCCCAGCTCCATCAAAAGCCAGGTGGGGGCGCTAAGGAGCACATAGATCAGACCGCCGAAGCCTGCAATCATGATCGGAATCCCAACGATGAGCAGCGCAAGAAAGCCGAACTTACCCGTTCTAGAGGCAAGGCGGTCGATGGTGATGAAGGTCAGCGCCAGTCCGCCAACTGTTGCAGCGATGGGCGCGACACCGTACAGAAAGGCGGAAAGAATCAACAGAGCAAACACCAGCGCGACCGCGCCGCCTATCCAGTCCCAGATAGATTTCACCGTTGCCGCTCCCTGGGCTGAATTTTGAGGTTCTCCGCTCTCGCTGGCATCCAGTAAGCGCACCCGGAGTCGGGAAGGGCGTGCACGATCTTCCCGTCGAGACACCACACCGCGGCCGCGCCCGCCACCCAGCCGCCGAAGTACTTGCAGCGGATGCAGGGGCGGTCTGGGGCGGCCGACAGGGTCGAGTGCATTTGCGTCGGACTTTTGGTCTTAACGCCAGCTGGAGCCCTTGAAGTGGTCATTCATCGGTGGCTTTATCCGATGGATCAACTCTCGCTCGACCAGGTCGCGCTCAGCTTGGCTTGAGATCATCGTGGCAGCTACCTCGTAAGAGCCCCGTCGGCGCGCTTCTTGCCATCGCTCGTGGCTTGGCAGACGCTTGCTGAAGTCGTCGGTCTGGCCGACGTAATCCGGCCGCCAAGCGCCTGACACCAGTCTCACGCCAAAAGCGTAGACGCCGGCGACCGCTTTCCACTGACCTTCCTTGGGGTAGGCGTGGAAGTCGTACGTTTTGCCGTTACTGGCTGTGAAGGAAAAGGCAAGTCCCATGAAAAACCTTTCGTAATGGGAATTGCTGACCGCTCCAGCTGCTTGGACCTATGGCAAGATTGTGTTGCGGGAATCTGCACACAGATTCAGCACCCCCGGTCAGCCGATTGGGGTTGAAAGACCGGGTTGCAGCCCGGTCTTTCTTTTTCTGGCGCGGCCATGATACCGGCGCTTCTTGGTGCGCCACAAGGCGGTACCTGTAGCGTTTCCGTTCCGACTTTTCTGCCGTGACGCGAGGTCGATTCGGTGATACCGAATTGATACACACGCAGCGTCTACAGAGGAAAGCGATCCATTGAACTATGGCGGCCGTGGAGAAATTTTAGCCCCCTGATATTGCGGCGCTATAGTGCGGCTGTTCTCCGCTGTATCGCCGCATTATTCCTTGAGTGATACCGGAGTGATACGGTATCACTGCCATGGCATCGATCATTCAGGTCAAGGGCAACTGGCGGGCGCTGGTGCGTCGCAAGGGGCACCCCACATTCTGTCAGACCTTCCCCACGCAAGCCCAAGCGAAGGCGTGGGCGCGGCAGATCGAGGCCGACATCGATCGTGGCCAGGCGCCCAAGGCCGAGCTGGTGATGGGCCACCGCGTGCTGGTTTCCGACCTCATCGACACGTACAGACGCCTGCGATCGAAGTCTCGGCCGATCGCTGACGACTCCAACGAGCACTACATGCTGAAGGCGCTCGAGCGCGGGCTGGGCTCGCTCGACGCGGCGCGGCTGCAGGTGGCCGACTTGGTGGGCTACTGTGAGGCCCGCCGGGAGGGTGGCGCGGGGCCCTACACGATCAACATGGACATCGGCAAGCTCGGCACAGTGCTGCGCCTGACAGCCGCCCACCTGAAGCTGCAGCTGCGCGATGTGGTGGATGAGGCGCGTCCCTTGCTGAAGCACATGGGTCTGATCGGCGGCGGTGGGATGCGCGAGCGTCGCCCGTCGGAAGACGAGCTGGTGCGCATCGTTGATTGGCTGGAGGTCAACCGCGGGCGCGTGTATGCGGATGCGGTTCGGTTTGCCGTGGCCACCGCGATGCGCCGTGGCGAGATCGTCCGGGTGTTGTGGGCCGACGTGGATGCCCAGAAGAAGCTGCTGCTGGTGCGCGATCGCAAGGACCCGCGGCAGAAGGTGGGCAACGATCAGTGGGTGCCGCTGCTCAACGGAGCCTGGGAGTTGCTGCAGGCCCAGCCCGAGCCGCGCGAGGAGCGGATTTTTCCGCTGCACGAGCAGACCATCAGCAAGTACTTCAAGCAGGCCTGTGACGCGCTGGGCGTGCCTGACCTGCACTTCCACGACCTTCGGCACGATGGGATCTCGCGCCTCTTCGAGCAGGGCTTCGACATCCCACGGGTGGCGCTGGTGAGCGGCCACAAGAGCTGGAACAACCTCAAGCGGTATGCAAACCTGAGGCCCGAGGATTTGCACCATGGACCTGACGGGCCTCCTCGCGCCGGCGATCCAGGTACTCCGCCACGTCCCTGATGTCGGCCCATCGCTTGTTGCCGTCCACGTAGGTCGGGATCTCGAAGCTGTCTTCGCTGATCTTGCGGCGGATGTTAGGTGGGGTGGTGTCGAGAATGACCGCCAGGCGCTCCAGATCGACGCGCAGGCCGTACTTTTCGATCAGCACCATTTGGGTGAGGATGCTCATGCGATCCTCCAACTGACTCGGGGACCTTCCCAAGCTCGAGTGAAAGTAGGCCCGTAGGCGCCGCAGTTCGACGATCGGGCCGAACGCTGAAGTTTGAACATGGTGTGAGCCATACTCTGGCGTCGAATGTATGGCCTGGTGTTTTTGGAGTTAAACATGGCAACTCCTGATACAGGAATCGATTGGCCAGCCTGGGTGCAAGCAGTTGGTACGGTTCTCGCACTCTTTATGACAGGCGGGTTGGCTTGGTGGGAGGCGCATCAGCGAAGGCGTGACAGCGCCGCTGGCGCCGCTGATCGGTTGGAAGCTAGGGTTGCCGTTATCGCGTTTGCAGCCGAACAGATACGGTCTTACGTGGAAGCTCACCAGCCGGAAGACAAGGGAGCTCGGTTTTCTCCCGGAGCTTCCTATAAGGCATCTAGATTCCTCATTGCTTCCGCCCGAGAAGTTTCCTTTGTGGATATGCCAACGCCAAAGTGTGTGCAGGGGTTGGCTGTCGTTCAAGCAGCTCTTAACAACATTGATGACCTGCTGGGTGCATTTGGCGATCACTGGTTGCACGCGACTGAGCTTGCGCAGATAGAAAAAAAGCTCAAAGGACTGGAAGAGGCAGTAGAACTGTTGCGCGGAGAGGTGAAGCGCTTGCGGCAATAGCTCGTAGTCTTCGGGCAATACAAGCTGACCGGCTTCGGATATTGCTCGCGACTCGGTCGTTGCAGAGATAGGTCTGAATCTGTGACTCATAGGTCAATGACCTCCACGTCGTGCGCCTGGCGTTGGCCAGCGAGGATTTGTTGAATGCGGCGCTCGGTGAGGCGGTGTGCCTGGATGACGATGCGGGCGGGGAGCTGGTCCAGCAGCTCGGCGTAGTCCTCGAGCACGGCGCGCACGGCCTGGATGCCGGCGGCGTTGAGCCGCAGGGGTTGGCCTTGGGCGTGGCGCCGCCCGGCCGCGGCGAGGGCTGCCACAGCGTCATCAAGCAGGCCGCTGGCGTCTTCGGACACGCCGAGCTGGCGGATGAAGGTCTCCATCAGATTCACGGCGTCGCTGCAGACGCGCCAGTCGTCGATCGTGGGCTGCTGGGCGCGCTCAATCTGCGCCAGCCCGAGCCACATGCGGGTGAGCTGGTGCACGCGCTTGGCCTCGGGCAGCGGCTCGGTGGGGCTGGCCAGTAGCACGTCGAGCATCCGGTAGGTGTGGACGGGTGGGCGGCGGCGCTTCATGCGTGCTCGTGCGCCTCGCCGGCGTCGCTGTGGTCCGTCTCACCGCGGCCGTCGTCGGCCGCGGTTTCTTGGCTCTGCATCGCTTCAGCGATGCCTTGCTTTGCTTCGTCGGCGCTCAGCCGCTGGCCAGCGGCCGGGCTGTTTTTCCCGGGCTTGCCCTTCCGCGGTTTCGGAGCTTGCGCAGCAGAGGGGAGGGGTTCGGACGCCTTCTCCAGCTCGGCGAAGGCCGCGCGCATATCGGCCTGCACCTGGTTGCGGATGGCCGCCAGATCGATGCCCAGGCGCTCGGCACATGCCTCGATCATGGGCGCGCGGTCGATGTAAACCCGCGCGCTGTTGTTCCACTCGAACGAAGCGTCGCGCTCGTACTCCAGGCAGAGCTGCAGCAGGGTCAGGCCTGGGTTGGCGGGGGACGATTCGATGGCCTTGAGCGCCTGGGTCTCTTCATACCACTCGACATCTTGGGAGCCCAGCAGCTGCTCAAGGGCTGAGGTGTCTGGGTCATGGCAAGTGGTGTGGAACAGGATCGCGCGCAGCATGCCGAGCTCGAAGCGGTCGATCTCGCCGGCTTTCACGCGCGGCACGATGGCGTCCACAGCCAGACCGCGCCAGCGCTCGTGGTACTCGCAGGTCAGCGCTTCCTTCTTGCGCTCCAGCTCTCGGGCTTGTGCGCGGGCCTTCTGTTCGGCGGCTTCCTCTGGCTTGGTCTGCTGGCGCAGCTTCTCGTACACCGCCCGCGCCACCTCCTCGGGGATGACCTCGATGGGCGTCTGGGTGTGCGGGTCGACCAGCAGCGCGGTGTGTTCCTTCAGCTCTTTCGGCGAGAGCTGCTGGCGCAGCGAGGTGGTGGCGCCTTCGCCGAGGTCGATGGTCTTGTCCAGCGATTCGTAGCCGCGCAGGTGCGTGTAGGGGCCTGAGCTAGGGTAGGGCTTCACCTTCGCCGCCTCCTCGCCCTCGATCACGGTCAGCCCGCGTTTGCGCGCTGCGGCCACCACCTGCTCGGTATGCGCGTCGATCTTGTCGTGGAAGCAGGTCGTGTCGGTGCAGATGTCGGCGCTGTCCACGTCGTGGAACAGCTCCGGGTTGGCGCCCGTGCGCTTGGGACACTGTTGGCACGAGCCGGCCGCGGGCAGCAGCTGGGCATCCGCCGTGTTGAAGACCGCGGTGTCCAGGCGCAGCATCAGGTTGGTGCGAAGCCACGTCTGCGCTGCACGGGCGCTCAGCGTCTCGCCCTGGTGGTTGGGGTGGGTGAACTCCTTCAGCGCGCGCAGCTGCAGCTTGTGGGTCGGCACGCGGGCCAGCATGAGGGCCTTGCTGGCATCGAGCTGGCCAGCGCGCACCGCGTCGCGCGCTTCCGGGCATAGGTCGAGCAGCTTCAGGCGGCCGTACACGTAGCTGCGGCTCTTGCCGATCTTCTCGGCCACCTGGTCGGCGGTCAGGCCGCTGGCCTTCATCAGCTGCTCATAGCCCTCGGCCTCCTCCAGCGCGGCGAGGTCGTCGCGCTGCAGGTTCTCGATCACCTGGATCTCCAGCGCCTCGGCGTCGGTCAGCTCGCGCACGATCGCGGGGATCGTGGCCTGCTCGGCCATGATGCAAGCGCGCAGCCGGCGCTCGCCGGACACCAGCTCGTGGGTGGGCAGCGGGTTGCCGTCGCCGCGGTGGCGAAAGGTGTCTTCCGCGCGCGAGCCGGGCAGGGGCCGCACCAGCACCGGCGTGTGCAGGCCGCTGACGCGGATGCTCTCGGCCAGCTCGGCGAGCTTGACCTGGTCGAAGGTCTTGCGCGGGTTGGTGAGGCTGGCCGCGATGAGGTTCGGCGCGATCTGGATCAGTTGAGCGGTCATGGCTTGATTCCTTGGGTGATGAGGTAGGCCAGCAACGTGGCCTGCTGGCGGGTGAGGGTGATCTCGACGTCGCCCTGCTCGATGCGCAGCGACCCGTCGGTGAAAGCGCCGGCCCGAAAGTGGTCGGGACTGCGGGATGTGCTCGGCAGCGCGGACGCAGGTCGACGGGCTGCGAACACGATCGGTGGCCTATCTGGTCCGATGTGCAAGCGATCGTCGGGCTCGTGGTCGTCTGGCAGGGGCTCAGGCGTCCCGTCGCCAAGGCTCCAGCGCACGATGTGTCCATCCCGCCGGGCTTTCAAGGCACCCCGCTGGCGGGCGTGTGCAAGGAGCGGCGCGATGAGCTTGCGATCCTGGCCAAGCGCTTCGGCCAACTCGGCGCTGCTGAACTCGGTCCCCATCGGCCGCTCCGAGAGGAAGGCAACAACGCGCGCGGGGAGCGTTCCCGGCTGTGGGATGTAAGGCTTCGCGCTCATGACCGCCCCCGACTCCACCGCGCTCGGTACACCCACATGGCGGCCACGATGCCGAAGGGCCCACCGGCGAGGTAGGCGGCGATCTCCACGCCGCTGGCGTCAGGCGCGAGCTTGAACAGCACCAAGTTGCAGGAGCCAATCACGGCGCTGTTGAGGAAGGCGCCGAGGTAGTGGCCGTTGTTCACCAGCTGACTCTGCAGGCCCAGCGCGAACACCAGGCCGAAGGTGCTGGCCAGCAGCAGCAGGGCGCTCATTCGCCGCGCTCCCGCACGTCGCGCGCGCGCTGCCGGATCTCGGGCGTGGCCTGATAGCCCAAGGCCTCGGGGTGGGTGAGGTCCTTCAGGAACTCGACCGTCGGGTTGTAGCCGTACACCACCTCAACGCCGCCGCCGCGGGCGGTGTTGACCATGCCCAGGGCGGTGGACTCGGCCAAGGTGAGCGGCGCGCCGCGCTGCGGGGCGGCCATGTTGGTGAATGCGCGCAGGCCGTGCGCGGTGTGCACCAGCGTGATGTGGATCGGTTGATGGGGATTGGCGGGCGGCGTGGCCGCCCCGATGGGGGAGCTCATGGTGTCCTTTCAGGAGGAGGGGGTCAGTCGTCGCGGTCGCCGGCGGCGGCCCGCTTGTGGTCAATCACGCCCAGCACTGGCGGGCGCAGCCGGGCCGTCGCTCGAAGCGGCGCCGCGGGGGCCTGCACGCGGCAGGCACTGCGCGCCAGCTGGCCGGCGTACAGGCGCACCAGCCGCGCGCGCACCGGGTCACACAGCGTCTCGGCCAGCGTGGCAGGCCAGTACGGCCGGCGCAGCAGCTGCCAGGCGCGCTGCAGGTGCTCGTCGAGCACATCGGGCCGGGTGCCAGACGCGGCGGGCATTGCATGTCACCGGAGCTGGGCGAGCAGCGAGGCCAAGGCCACGCCGATCGCAGCAAGCACACCGAGCACGGCGACGTAGGCAATGGCCACGGCCAGGCCGATCGCCGCGCCCTGCAGGAACTCCACGCCACGGCGCACCCACCCCCGCCAGCCGGCCGGGTAGCGCAGCGTGGGGAACAGCCGATCGGTGGTGTGGTGCTCGAAGCGGCTGTTGATCAGCCGGTGGACCGGGATGCTGGTGGTGGGCTCGTACAGACGTGTGCACTCGCCGCAGCGCTCGCGGCTTTGGCACACGCCCAGGGCGCTGCACGAGCGCTCTCGCACGCGGGCGATCACAGCCCGTCTCCCTGCGCCACCATGGGCGCATCCACCCGGCACACCAGATCGCCTTCGGTCGTCCACAGCGCGCGCGCCTGCGGGCCCAGTTCCGAGCGGCACAGCGCGAGGGCCGCCTGGTCGCGATCGCGCTCCAGCGAGGTCTGGTAGTCGATGTCGTCAAGCGCGGGCCCCAGCAAGAGCAGCGCACAGAGGGCGAGGCCGAGCAGCCAGTTGGTGGCGGTGTTCACGCAAACACCTCGACGGCCTCGTCGTCCTCGATGCGCTCGACGCTGGCCACCACGCCATGGACGGTGGCGGCGGCGGTCAGCTCGGCTTCGTTGGCGCTGCGCGCCTTGACGCGGATGGAGGGCAGGGCGCCCGATTCACAGGGCTGCGGGACGCCCTGGTTGTCCTTGGGGTGGTAGTGGCAGCGGTAGCTGCGCGAGGGGAGGCTGTGCACCGTGTTCTCCTCGGCCGGGAGGGCCGTGGAGAAATATTAGTCAGACTCAGCATCAGGTGTCAAGTCAGACTAATAACGATCGTCGGAACATGCTTAAAAGCAACAGTCGGACTTATCGCGACGGACTTGCCGAGAGCGGGTTGCGGGTTTGCACGTCCCTCATCCAAAGTACAGACGACCCGCGCGGCCGTATACGATCAAGGTACTCAAATCTATGGAGGATCGAATGCGCGTTCTGTTGGGTGTTCTGGCTGCGGCTGTGCTGGCGGGCTGTGCTGGCAAGGTGGACTATCTGCGGCCCACGGCCTTTGTGGCACCAGGTGCCAACGTCAAGGTGATCAACCGACCGCGCGACGCGGTCTGGGCCGCCAGCGTGCCGGAGATCAGCAAGCAGTACTACGTGATCAACAATATGGACCGGTCTTCGGGTCTGATGAACCTGAGCTACTCGGGTGACCCGGAGCGGTTCATCGACTGTGGTCAGATCATCTCGTATGTGAAGAACGCCCGCGGGGAGCGTACCTACAACTTCAAGGGCGAGAAGGCCGCGGTCGGCTACGAGATCATGAACGAGCAGGGGCTGTTCTCCATCGATCGACGGATGTCCCTGGAAGGTCGTGTCAACCTCGTGTTCGAAGAGATCGCGGCGAATCAGACCCGCGTCACCGTGAACACCCGCTATGTGGTCACCCGATCGCAGACCGTGCGGGCCGCCGGTGATGGCATCCCGAGGTCGGGGACCGATGTGATCAACTTCAACTCCGGGGGAAGGGCCGCGTTCCCACCTAACGCCAGAGGGGAGTTCTCCGAGTGCGCTGCGACTGGCGCCCTCGAACGCGAGCTGCTCGAGCTGGTCCGTTGATGTCGAGACAGAAGCCCGCTAGCGCGGGCTTTGTTCACTCCAGCGGCAGTGCTAGAACAACAGCCAAGCGCTTCAATCTCAAAGCCTTGCCCCCACCCACAACGCTCGTCCAATGATCTCGATGCCGGGATCGTGCTCGTGGATGTGAATGTCGGGGTAAGTGTCCCGGTCGGGGTTGTCGCTGACGGCTTTCACGCCTGACTTCTCCACCAAGAAGCGCTTGACGAACAACTCGCCTTCGCAGCGGAAGGCGTAAATCTGACGGTCGATGATGCGAGTGCTGGTAGTGCTGACCAGCAACACGGCGCCGTCGGGGATGGTGGGCTCCATGCTGCGACCCTTCACCGAAACGATCACGGCGCTGGCCGGCGTGACACCGATCTCCTGCAGGAAGGAGCGGCGGAAGGTGAGGGCGCTCCGGGTGCCTTCCTCGAAGACCAGCTCGCCGTGGCCAGCTGATACGGCGACATCGACCCGGCGCACTAAAGCGAAGTCGGCCAGCTGAGGCTGCTGGGCTTCGGCGAGGCTATCTATCTCGGCGGCCAGCTCTGGGCTGAAGTCGCGCACCGTGCAGCCGATGAGCTTCGCCATTGCTGCTGCGAAATCCCGATTGATGGCCATCCTTCCTGCAAGACGCTGCGACAGCGCTGACTGGCCGATCCCGAGCGTGGCCGCCACCGACTCCTGCGTCGGCTTCGCACCAGTCCTAGCGGCTTCCGATGCGCACCACTGATCGAACAGTTCGCGGAGGCGAGCAGCGTCTCTTTTCTGCTCTGGAGTCGTGGCTCTGGTGGGCATGCCGTCACCCTAGCCCGGAGGCCCACTTGCGACAATTAGTCTGACTGCGATACACTGATCATTAGTCCGACTAAGACAACACGCATGAACCGCATCCGATCTATCCGCGACCGCCTGGGCGTTACGCAGGCAGAGCTGGCCAAGGCGCTGGGGAAGTCCCAGGGCAATGTCACCTTCTACGAGCGCGGCCAGATGATGCCGCCCGAGGTCGCCCGTCGCCTGATCGCCTTTGCCAACAGCCGTGGCGTCGCCATCGGCTACGACGATGTGTACGGCCCGGCGCTGGAGCCGGGTGAGTCTGGGGTGGATCTGACGGAGTCGGGAGCGCATGCCGCGACTGTCGGCGCCGAGGCGGAGGGCGTCCATCACCACGACGGGGGTATCCAGTGAGCGCGGTGCTTGATGCCGCCTATCAGCTGGTGCACGCCTACCCGGGCGGCGCCGAGTCTTTGGCTCCCCGCATCGGGAAAAACGCGACGACCCTGCGTCACGAGGTGAACCGCACCGGCGCGGCGAAGCTGGGTCTGGGCGATGCGGTGGCGATGAGCGTGATGGCGCAGGACATGCGCGTGCTCAACGCCTTTGCGGCTGAGTGTGGCTGCATGGTGTTGCAGATGCCGGCGCTGCTGGATGGTGATGCAACCGCGATGCAGCGCGTGGCCACGCTGGCTCGCGAGTTTGGTGAGGTGGTGGGCAGCGTCACCGAGGCCGCCGCCGACGGCAAGGTCTCGGCCAACGAGCTGCACCATGTGCAGGAGGAGTGGTCGCAGCTGGTGGCCGCCGGCCAGGCGCTGTTGGCCCACCTGCAGGCGCGTCACGAGGCGGGGATCCCGAAGGGAGGCGACGCATGAGGCCGCCGGGAGAGATCCACCAGGCGCTGCTCGATGCGGCGCGCGAGCTGGTCACGCCGGAGCAGGCGCCGACGCTGGCCGAGCTGGCTCATCGGGCTCAAGTGGGCGCAGCCGTGGCTCGCCGGACTGTCCACAACATGCATCGGCACGGCGCGCTGTGCAAGGTGCGGGAGCGCCGAGTGCCGTACCGAAACCGGCCGGTGTTTGAGTACGCGCCGGCTGACATGGTGGCCAGCGCCGTGGGCCGGGCCGACCTGTCCGCGGTGTTCAGCGCCTGGGCGACGTAAGCGAGGAGCGACCAACTTGTCGAACTGGAACCAGCCGCCGGCGGTGGAGACGCCGGCTGGGCCGAGGGCTTGCCGCCGCTGCGGAGGTTACTCATGACGCCGCGCACACCGCTTCCTCCGATCAACTTCCGGGCGCTGGCCGACAGCCTGCTGTCGATGGCCGAGCATGTGGTGCCGCAGTGGCTGCCGGGCGGCGCGCGCCGCGGCTTTGAATGGGTGTGTGGCTCGCTGCAGGGCGGGGAGGGCACGAGCTGCTCGGTCAACATGCACACGGGCCAGTGGGGAGATTTCGCCACCGGCGAGCAGGGCGGCGATCTTCTTTCCCTGTACGCCGCGATTCACGGATTGAGCCAGGGCAAGGCGGCTGTCAGCGCGGCCCGGGAGTACGGCTTGGAGGATGTGGCTGGCGTGCAGCGAGACGCTCGCCACGTGGCGCCCCCGCGGCCCCCGGCGCCACCGCCAAAGCCCGCGCCTATCGATGAGGGCTGGCAAACCGTGAGACCAGTGCCGCCTGGGGCGCCGCCGGCCCACTTCAAGCACCACCACCGGCAAGAACAGGACATCGAGCACGTGGCCGAGTACCGCCACGGCGCGGAGCTCCACGGCTACGTGGTGCGCTTCCGCACCAGCGACGGCGGCAAGGACACGCTGCCCCGCACCTGGTGCACCAGCGCGCGGGATGGCGCCTCGAAGTGGCACTGGCGGCAGTTCGACGCGCCGCGGCCGCTGTACCTCCCCGGGCACGAGTTGCCCAAGGGGCGCACGGTGGTGCTGGTGGAAGGCGAGAAAAAGGGCGACGCCCTGCAAGCGCTGCTCGATCAAGCCATGCCCGCGGTGTACTGCGTGGCCAGCTGGCCGGGTGGCTGCAAGGCATGGGACAAGGCAGACTGGACCCCGCTGGCGGGCTGCCACGTGTTGCTTTGGCCCGATTGCGACGCCAAGCGTGAGAAGCTCACCCACGCCGAGCGCAAGGCCAACCCCGACAAGGCCGCCCAGGCGGTGATCCAGCAGGCCAAGCCGCTGCTGCCGGCCCTGAAGCAACCGGGCAGCGAGGCGATGTTGAAGATCGGCCACGCCCTGGCGGATGCACACGGCTGTACGGTGCAGTGGCTGCCGATCCCGGCGCCGGGCGAGGTGGCCGACGGCTGGGACTGCGGCGATGCGATCGCTGAGGGATGGGATGGCGCGCGCGTGCTGGCCTTCTTTGCGCAGGCCCATGCGCTGCCCGCGATGCCCGCCGAGGGCGCCGCCGGGGCGATCGCCTCTGCGTCCGATCATCCTGGTGCGCCAGGTGGCGAAGGGCCGCCGCCCGCGCCGCCGGCGCGCGATCCCCTCGCTGAAGCTGCGGACGGTGATGACCCGTTTGCTGAGCACATCGCCTTCCTGTGTGCGCAGGCTAAGTGCGAGCCGTGGGATCTGGGCGTGAACCGCAAGATGGTGATCACGGCTCTGCGCAAGTCGCCGGCGCTGTCGCCCTGTCTCGGCTTCAGTGAACTGACCAGCGCACCCACCACGATGGTGGCCTGGCCGTGGCGCGACAAGCCTGGCCCACTGGCCGACAACGACGACTTGAGGCTGGGTGACTGGCTTTGCAGTACTTACGGGCTCAAGACGGCCAGCCGGGCGGCGCTGGCCGAGGCGATTGACACGGTGGCCGATGAGCGACGTTTCCACCCGATCCGTGAATGGCTGGAGGGACTGACATGGGATGGCAAGCCGCGCCTGGAGCGGTGGCTGATGCACACGCTGCAGATCGACCCGGAAGCGTTGGGCTCACGCCAGAGGCGCTATCTGGAGCTGATCAGCCGGTACATCCTTATGGGCCACGTGGCGCGGGTGATGAAGCCGGGCTGCAAGTTCGATTACTCGCCGGTGCTGGAAGGCCTGCCTGGCATGGGCAAGTCCACGCTGGTCAAGGTGCTCGTGGGCGATGAGTACTTCAGCGACACGCACTTCGACATCGGCAGTGGCAAAGACGGCATGGAGCAGCTCGAAGGGCTGTGGGCCTACGAACTGGCGGAGCTGACGGCGCTGCGGCGGGCGGACAGCGAGCAGGTGAAGCAATTCTTCTCCTCGACGGTGGATCGATTCCGCGGTGCCTATGGCCGCTTCGTGCAGCCGCACCCGCGCCAGTGCGTGATCTGGTGTACTACGAACAAGCGCCAGTACCTCTACGACCTGACGGGCAACCGGCGCTTCTGGCCGGTCTGGGTGAGCCAGCCGGTGCGCACGGAGTGGCTGGCCAAGTGGCGCGGACAGCTGTTCGCTGAGGCGCTTGCCCTGTATGCCCAGGGGGAGCGCTACTACCCCACCCGGGATGAGGAGGAGACCTTCTTCTGGCCCGAGCAGCAGCAGCGCCTGGTGGAGACCTCGGTGCAGGCCCGGCTGTACGAGCTGTTGACCCGGGAGGGATCGACGGCCGGCGAGGGCAGGGCGTCGAACGAGCTGAACGTGCTGACGACCTTCGTCACGCTGCCGATGCTGGTGCGGGCGCTGGGGTCGGATGAGGCGAAGTCCACCAGCCTGCTCGAAGGGCAGATCCGCGGGTGGCTGGAGTCGCAGGGGTGGGAGTCGGCACGCGAGTCGACCGGGCAGCGGCGGCGAGGCTATCGCCAGCCGGCGCAGTGGCCACCCAAGGCAGATGAACAGGATGAGGGCACGCCGACGGCGAAGCCCTCCGCAGAACCCACCACGCCCGCGCGGGCGGAGGAGGGCTTTGGAGGCAGTGACGATGAGCCGTTTTGACCAGCGATCGCAGCGCGCTGCTGCGGAAAAGGTCGTGGCTCGGGATACGCCACGGCAGACACCGACGACGGGAGGCGTGATGCGCGGCCGTCGGTGTGGTGCCGTGGTGGGGACGTCGCTGCATGCGCCGATGACGTAGCGGGTGGGGTCAGGGCTGCGTGGCTGGACAGCCGTCCACACGTCCACGCATCCCATGGAGGCCACGGCCGGCCCAGGCTGTCATCACTGGGCCAGTCGGAGCCGCTGCATGGCCGAAGGCAACGCGCTCTCAGAAATGCGGGCGGGCGGATGGGGGCGCGTGTGTGCACACGCGCGCACGAGGTTGGTGTGTGTGTGGTGATGTCAATGAATAAAGGTGGACGGATGGACGGAACGACGACAGCAGCGATCACACCGCAGGAAGTCGAGCGGCGGGTGGCGGAGATCAAGGCCTACATGCCACGCACGTACCAGGCGATTCAGGCAAAGGCAGCAGAGATCGGGCGGGATGCCTATGCCCACGTTCGCCACGGGCTGGCCGGCGCGCCGAATCGGTTCTACGCCATTGAGGCCGGCCGGGTGATGGGCACGCCCTTTGACCTGCCCAACGTGGCACCGGAGCTGGCGCGCCTGATCGTCCAGTTCGGATGCGAGTTCATGATCATGTGGGCGCCGACGGCGCAGAAGGGTGGACCGGATGGCACGCATTGAGTGGGTCAAGCAGCGGCTGGTGGTATGGGCTGCATGGCGCAGTCGCCGGGATTCGGGTGGCCAGGGCTACCCGACACAGGCTGCCTTCACCAAGCTGGTGGTGGACAGCAGCGGCTACCGGGAGGCGTGGGTGAGTTCGGTGGATGACACTGAGGCTTCCCTCACCGATCAGGCGGTGCAGTCGCTGCGGGCTGACAAGCCGCACCTGCACCGCACGGTCGAGCTGATCTACCTGGAGGACACCGGCATCCGACGTGCGGCGGTGGCGCTGTGCTGTGCCGAGTCCACTGTGAAGGCAAGGCTGGAGCAGATCGACCATGAGGTCGCAACCTGGTTGCGCAACCGTCAACAGGCGCGCGAGCAGGCTGAGCGGAGTTTTACGACATAGACTTTTTGGGTAGAGTTCAGGCAAGCTGCAGCGAGCGTGTCACCTGACCTCTCGCACACCGCCCAAACCCCGCAAGCCTCCACCCTTGCGGGGTTTTTCTTTGGGGCCATCGGGCCAGCGCGTCAACAGTGAATCAGGCTCGGCGTGCTGACCCGATGGTGTGAGTCGATCTGCCGTACTGGCACTTCACCATCGTCCACCATGCCCAGCACTGCACCTCGGCCCTGCACTCATCCAGGCTGCGGTCGCCTGTCCCGTGATGGATCGGGGCGCTGCGACCGCCATCCCCGGCAGGACTGGAGCAAGCCAGCGGACGCGCCCAAGCGTATGGCGGGCAGAAAACTGCAGGCGGCCCGCGCTCGTTTGTTTGCGGATCAGCCACTGTGTGTGTTGTGCGAGCGCGAGGGCCGTGTCAGGCTGGCCACGGAGCGAGATCACGTGGTGCCCTTGAGCGAGGGTGGCGTGGATGACGACAGCAACGTGCAGGGCCTGTGCAGCGAATGCCACGAGGGCAAGTCGCTGGCCGAGCGGCTGCGGGCGCAGCGACGTGCCCGGCTCTGACCCGGGGGGAGGGCAAATCTCTGGCCCGACCCCTTGGAAACCGATCGCGTAGCCAAATTTTTGCGCGCGCAAGTTTCGGGAGGGGGGGTACCTCTCCCATCCACCACCCGAGGAAGTTCACCATGAGCGGAACCCGCGGGCCGCTGCCGAAGCCTGCGGCCCTCAAGCACCTGGAAGGCAATCCGGGCAAGCGTGCCCTGAACCTGGCCGACGGCGTCAACCCGCGGATCGAGGTGCCGCCCGCGCCCAAGCACCTGAGCAAGGAAGCGGCCAAAGAGTGGAAGCGCATCACGCCCCACCTCGAAGAGCTGGGCCTGATCAGCGCGATCGACCGGGCCGCCCTGGCGCTGTACTGCCAAGCCTACGGCCGACTGGCCGAGCTGGAGGAAGCTTTCAAGGGCAAGGTGGCCAAGATCCAGGCCGATGAGGGCGTGGACTACGCCGAGGCCGTGTATCGCGCCAGCCGCACGCAGACCCCGAGCGGCTACGAACAGCAGAGCGTGATCGTCCAGCTGATCGGCAGCCACCGCCTGCAGGTGCATCGCCACCTCATGCACTTCGGCTTGAGCCCGGCGGCCCGCGCGAGGGTCCAGCCCTCGAACTACCTGCAGCCCGAACTGCCCGGCATGGAGCAGGCGCCGGCCAAGCCAACTGGCTTTGCGGCGTTTGCAGGCGCGACCTTGCAGTGAACCGCTACGTCGAGGCCGGCCTGCAGTACGCGAGGTCGGTGATCGCCGGAGAGATTCCGGCCTGCAAGTGGGTGCGCCTGGCGTGTGAGCGCCAGCTGGCCGACCTGGAGCGCCCTGAGAGTGACGACTGGCCTTGGGTGTTTGACCCGGCCCGCGCTGAGCGCCCGTGCGCCTTCATCGAGCTGCTGCCTCACATCAAAGGCAAGTGGGCGCGTGAAGGACGCCTGATCACGCTGGAGCCGTGGCAGTGCTTCATCATCACCACGGTCTACGGGTGGGTGCACCGCGAGACGCGGCTGCGCCGCTTCCTGGAGGCGTACGAGGAAGAGCCGCGCAAGAACGGGAAGAGCGCCAAGGGCTCCGGCCTGCTGCTCTACATGCTGACGGCGGATGGCGAGCACGGCGCCGAGTGCTACACCGCGGCCACCACCCGCGACCAGGCGCGAATCGTCTTTGACGACGCCAAGGCGATGGCCCAGCGCTCGCCCGGGCTGAGCACCCACCTCGGGCTGGCCATCCTGCAGCACTCGCTGACAGTGGCGGCCAAGGCCAGCAAGGCCGCGCCACTGGCCGCCGAGGGCAGCACGCTCGACGGCCTCAACGTCCACTTCGCGCTGCTGGACGAGCTGCATGCCCACAAGACCCGGGCGGTGTACGACGTGATCGACACCGCGCGCGGTGCGCGCGAGCAGTCCCTGCTGTGGACGATTACCACCGCCGGCACTGATCGCAGCGGCATCTGCTACGAGCGCCGAACCCATGTGACCAAGATCCTGGAGGGCGTGGTCCGCGACGACCGGGTCTTCGGGATCATCTTCACGATCGACGAGGGGGATGACCCCTTCGATCCGAAAAGCTGGGCCAAGGCCAACCCGAACTGGGGCGTCTCGGTCATGCCGGACGAGATGGCGGCGCAGGCTCGCAAGGCCGAAGCCATGCCGAGCGCGCTGAGCAACTTCCTGACAAAGCGGCTCAATGTCTGGGTGTCGGGCGAGTCGCCCTGGATGGATATGCGAGCCTGGGACCGCTGCGCGGATCCCGCGCTGCGCGACTGGCGGCGGTTCGCGGGCGTCAAGGCCTGGATCGGACTGGACCTTGCCCAAAAGCGCGACTTCGCCGCGCTGGTGGTCGCCTTCGAGCATGAGGGCCTTTGGCACGTGTGCACACGTCTGTACCTCAACGAGCTGGCCATTCAGGAAAGCGGCAACGCTCACCTGAGCGGCTGGGCCCGGCAGGGCTACGTGCAGGTGACCGACGGCGACCTCACCGACTTCGATGTGGTGGCCGACGACCTGCGGGAGCTGTGCCGCACGATGGACGTGCAGGAGATCGCCTTCGACCCGGCGCTCTCCATGTACTTCGCCGGCAAGCTGATCGAGGAGGGTTTGCCGCTGGTGGAGATCACCCAGCGGGCCATGTTCTTCACGCCGCCCCTGATCCAGGTGGAGAACCTGGTGCACGAGCGAAAGCTGCGGCACGACGGCAACCCGGTGATGACCTGGATGGTCAGCAACCTGGTCGTCAAGGTCAGTAAGTTCAACGAGCTGAGGGCGCCCACGAAAGAGCGCCCCGAAAACAAGATCGACGGCCCGATCGCCATGTTGATGGCGCTGGGTCGAGCCCTGTCTGGTCAAGACGCCGAAAAATCCTTCTGGGAAACCGCCGAGTGAAGATCTTCAACTGGACGTTCGGTCGCCGTGCGAAGGAGCTGACCTATGACCAGATCGCCGGTCTGATCGACGACCGCATCGGCAGCGTGGTGGCCGGCTATGCCGTCAGCGACAAGACGGCCCTCCAGGTCACCACCGTGCTGGCCTGCGTCCGCGCCATCGCGGACGGCTGTGCCACACCAGCGCTGCACGTGTACCGGGACGACGCCAACCGCCGCCGCGAGTTGGCGACCAATGTGCCCGAGTACCGCCTGCTGTCCCGCCGCCCCAACGAGTGGCAGACCTCTTTTGAGTGGCGCCGGATGATGACCATTCATGCGGCGCTTTGCGGTGCCGGCCTTTCGATCAAGGTCCGGGGAGCGAACCGCCGTGTACGCGAGCTGATCCCGGTCGAGCCGGGGAAGTGGGATGTGCAGAAGGTGTCGCGCTACGAGCTGCGCTACCGCTGCTGGGATGAGTTCGGTCTGATCGGCGAGTTTGAGCCTGATGACGTCTTCGTTCTCAACAACCTGCAGTGGCAGTGGCACAAGCAGCTCAACGCTGTCGCCCTTGCCCGTTCGGCCATTGGCTTGGCCATCGCTACCGAGCGCAGTCAGGAAAGCTTCCACGCCAACGCGCTGCGCCCCAGCGGAGCGTGGAAGGTCGACCAGAAGCTCACCGAGGAGCAGCACGCAAAGCTCACCCGCTGGGTCAAGCAGATGGCCAACCGCGAGAAGCATGGCGACCCCCTGATCCTCGACAGCGGCGCTACCTGGCAGCAGATGACCATGACGGGCGTCGATGCCCAGCATGTTGAGACGCGCCGCCTGCAGATCGAGGAAATCTGTCGGGCGTACGGCGTGTTCCCGATCATGGTCGGTCACTCTGACAAGACCGCCACCTTCGCCAGCTCGGAGGCCTTCTTCGCCGCGCATCTGGTTCACACCCTGATGCCCTGGCACACCGCGTGGACCCAGCGGATCGACGAGATGCTGCTCGATGGCAGTGGCCCTCTGTACGCCGAGTTCGACACGCGCTACCTGCGCGCGGGCGCCATGAAGGACCGCGCCCAGTGGGCCCGAACGATGACCGAAATGGGCATCTACACCCGCAACGAGATCCGGGATGAGGAGGGCAAAGACCCCCTGGACGGGCTCGATGAGCCGCTGACCCCGATGAACATGACCCAAGGAACCAGCAATGATTCGCAAACACCCCCAAGCGATGCCCCGGCTTGAAGTCCGGGAGGCCGGCGGTCGCGAGATCCGCGCTTTTCCGCTGCACATCAAGAGCGCCGGCGAAGACGGCACGGTCGAAGGCTATGGCTCCATGTTCGGTGTCCGTGACGCTTACGACGACGTGATCGCGGCCGGTGCTTTCGCCGCCAGCCTGGCTGCCCACAAGGCTGCCGGCACGATGCCCGCCATGCTGTGGCAGCACTCCTCGGCTGAGCCGATCGGGGTGTGGACCGAAATGGTCGAAGACGCCAAGGGCTTGAAGATCAAGGGCCAGCTGGCACTCACCACCGCCCGCGGCAAGGAAGCCCACGAGCTGCTGAAGATGGGCGCCCTCAACGGCCTGTCGATCGGCTTCATGTCGCGCCAGTGGGAGTACGACCGCGACACCGACATCCGCACCCTGACCGAGGTGGATCTCTGGGAGGTCTCCCTGGTCACCTTCCCGGCCAACCAGGCGGCCCGGGTCACCAACGTCAAGGCCGGCGACATTGCCGAGCTCAAGACCGTGCGCCAGCTCGAGCGCGCCCTGCGGGACGCTGGGCTCTCGGAAGGCGCGGCCAAGGCCTTCGTGGCTCAGGCCAAACGCATTGCTGCAGATGAGCGGGACGCTCAGGACGCGGCGGCGGCACTCAAGGCGGCCGATCGGCTGCTTGCCTCTCTCACCACCTCCTGACCAACCCTTCAAGGAACCCTGACCATGAAAAAGTCGCTTGTGGCCATGATGGCCACCCATTTCAGCGCCTTCCAGGCGCGCCTGGCCACCTCGGCCGCCCGCTACGAAAAGCGCGAGGAGCCGTCGATCAAGTCCATCGCCGACGCCCTGGACAAGATCAACACGGCCTTCACCGAGTACAAGTCCACCAACGACAAGCGCCTGGAAGCCCTGAAGGAGGGCAAGGCCACCGGCGACCTCGATGCCAAGCTGGCCAAGATGGACGCCGACATGAACAAGCTCGGCGAACTGAAGTCCGAGCTGGAGAAGCTGCAGACCAAGCTGTCCCGCCCGGGTGTCGGCAGCGGCTCCGGTGACAAGCCGGCAACGCCCGAGGCCGAGGCCTACAAGAGCGCGTTCCTCAGCTGGGTGCGCAACCCGAGCGACCCGGAGCGCCGCACCGCGCTGCAGCAGCGCGCCAAGGATCTCCGCAAGGTGTCCGCCAAGGCCTTCGGCGACGACGACGGCTTTGAGACCCGTGCCGCCCAGACGGTCACCAGCACCGGTTCCGCCGGCGGCTTCGCGCTGCCCGAGCAGATCGAGCAGCAGATCGCCCGTCTGTCGGTGGACATCTCCCCCATCCGCCAGCTGGCCACCGTTCGCACGGTCGGCACCCCGGATTACAAAGAGCTGTTCGACGTGAACGGTGCGGCGTTTGAATGGGTGGGTGAGGCTGGCGCGCGCAACCAGACCAACACCCCCGACCTCGCCGAAGTCGCGCCCACCTTCGGCATGGCCAGCGCGCGCCCGCAGGCCTCCGAGGAGTCGCTCGACGACCTGTTCTTCGACGTCGAGAGCTGGCTGATCAGCTCGGCCGCCGAGGCCATCGCTCAAGGCGAAGGCGCCGCCTTCATTGGCGGCTCCGGCACCAACCGGCCCACCGGCTTCCTGACCGGCCCCGCGCCGGTGGTGACCGCCGACAGCACCCGCGCCTTCGGCACGCTGCAGTACATCCCCAGCGGCCAGGCGGCTGCCATGCCGACCAGCCTCGATGTCTTGCACGACCTGGTGTACAGCCTGCGCGCCCGCTACCGCGCCAACGCGGTCTGGATGGCGTCCAAGATCACCTTGTCTTCGCTGCGCAAGTACAAGGCCACCGATGGCCAGTACCTGTGGCAGCCCGCGGTCGTCGCGGGCCAGCCGGACGCCTTCATGGGCTACCGGGTGGTCGAGGCCGAAGACATGCCGGTGGTCGCGGCCAACTCGTTCCCGCTGGCGTTTGGCGACTTCCGCGAGGGTTACCTGATCGCCGATCGCGTGGGCATGCGCATCACCCGCGACGAAATCACCACCCCGGGCTTTGTGAAGTTCTACGTGCGCAAGCGCGTGGGCGGTCGTCTCCGCAACACCCAGGCCATCAAGCTGCTGCGCATCTCGACCACCTGACGGCGAGCTGCCACATCCCCCAGGCCGGCCCGGCCAGCTCAGCTGGTCGGGCTTTTTCCTTCCTGCAACGGAGAAATTCATGAAGCTCAAAGTCAACAAGCCGTTCGAGTGGGCCCATCAAGGCGTCCGCATCGAAGCCTTCGAGAAAGGCCAGACCATCGAGACCGACGACGAGGATCTGATCCGCGTGTCGCTCGAAGAGAAGTGGACGTCCCGCGCCACCGGCGCATCCCAGACCCAGGCCCCCATCGCGGCGCCGGAAGCCGAAGCGGGCGTCGGCGCCGCCACCGGCACCGGCGAGTCGGGCAACGCAGCGGAGTGATGCCACCATGCGCGCTTGGCTGAAAACCCTGCAGCGCCTTGGTGCTGCGCTCCTGCTGGCTTTCGCCAGCCTCATCACCCTGCCGGCCCACGCCGTCGCGCTGACCGACTTCGCGGAAAACCGCCTGGTCGATGCGCTGATGCGTGGTCAGACGCTCAGCGCGCCGACCACCTGGTGGATCGGCCTGGACACCGTGGCCTGCACCGAGGCGGGCGGCGGGACCGAGGTCACCGGCGGCAGCTACGCCCGCGTTGCCGTCACGGCCAGCCTGGCCAACTGGGCCGGCACACAGGCTGCCGGCTCCACGGTGGCCAGCTCAGGCACCAGCGGCACCACCAGCAACAACGCCGTGATCACCTTTCCCACGCCGACTGCGGGCTGGGGCACCGTGGTCTCGGTGCGGTGGTGGGACGCGTCCACCGGCGGCAACGCCTGGATCTGCGTCAACCTGACCGTGAGCAACACGATCAGCACTGGCAACGCGGTCAGCTTCCCGGCCAGCTCGCTCACCTTCCAGGTCGACAACTGAATGGACCCGATCGATCTCGAGTTCCGCGTAGGGCGGCTGCCTGCAGCCGCGCCTGCGGTCGGCGGCGAGCTGTCAGCTGAGGAGCTCGATGCCAACTTTTCGAACTTGAGGACCGCTTGCGAGCAGCTCGACGCCGAGAAGATTGGTGTAGCCGACGCCGCGCCGCTGACCGCCCTGTCTTTGCCGGTGGTGGGCTCCGATCAGGTGGTGGTGTTTCGCGGCGGCCAGGGCTATCTCGCTCCGGCCACGGCGTTTGGCGTGGCCAACTCCGCGCCAGGCGCTTTCTCCGTTGGCCAGTGGGCGGTCAGTCCGATCGCGGGCGGTCTTCGCTTCAACATCACGGCGCTCCCGACTGACGGAGGCAGCGCAATCACGGCGCTGCAGTACCGCCTCAGCTCCGGCGACGCTCCGGTGAACTTCACCGGCACCGGCACGGGCATCCGGGACATTACCGGCCTGGCCGCCACCTCGCGCGATACGCAGGTCCGCGCGGTCAACGCGGTTGGCGCAGGCCCATGGAGCGATGTCAAGACTGTGACGCCGGGCGCGGGAGCAGGGGGCGCCATGTCCGTGGTCAACGCGACCAACGGCGAAACCTTCGGGACAGGGGTCGCAATCACGTTCCCAGCGGTTGGGAGTGGCAACAGCATCGTGATTGCTTGCACCCAGGACAAGCCCACGGTGCGCGTCAACGGCTCACTGGAGGCCGACGCATCGACCACCACGCTGTTCGGCAACTACACGCACTTTTTCCACATCGACAACATCACCGACGGGCGCACGTCTGTGACGCTGACCGCCTTCAACCCGACGGCCGCAGACTCCAACTTCGCCTGGTGTGTGTATGAGCTCAACGCTGCCGGGGTGGTTGTTGCATCCACGATCGCCAGCGCCACCGGCAATGACACGGCGCCAGTGGTGGGCTTCACGACGACCGCGGCCGACGCGGCGGCGTTCAAGGCGGTGAAGCTTTCAAATGGCACCACGCAAACGGCTGCGAATGGGTGGGTGGCTGTCCCGGGGGCATCTTCTTTTGACCCTTTCGGCTACATCGCCAACGCTGGCGCAGCTGGGGCAAAGACCAGCGACATGACGCTGGGCGCAGGCCGCCAGTGGGGCGCAGTCGTGCAGGCATATCGGAGGGCGTAAGTGTCCTTCGTCACCTACCCGGGCGCCAACGTCGGGCTGCTGCTGAAAACCGTTCAAGCGGTCAGCTTGGCCAGCGCGCCGCCGCCCCCGCCGCCTCCGCCCCCTCCGGGCTCTGTCACGCCCGCGCTCGTCGTGGGCTACATGGACGCCAGCGGCAATCGGCAGTGGACGACGGTTGTGGACACGGTGACGACGATCACCGGCACCGCGCCGTTCTTGGTCGAGTTCTACGGCGGCGATTCGGTGTCGGCCCAGACGGACAGCGACACGCCGGCAAAGGCGTTCCACAACCTCGGCTTCCTGATGAACTACGGCGAGGATCTCGGCGGAAACTGGTCGCTGTCTGGCCTGCCCCGTGACACCGACCGAGGTGCGCCGGTGTTCGGCCACACCTACACAACGCCCGGCGAGCATCAGGCCAGCCTGCTATGCCGTGATTCGGCGGGCAATCAGAACCTGATCCGCGTCAACGTCGTGGTGACGGCGCCGGGCGCTGGCGTGACGATGACCCCGGGCGTGCTGCCGACCTTTGCCGACAACACGGTCTACAACGCGCCGGCCGGCGGGACGTGGCCAAACATCACGAACCAGCTCGACGGCCGGCGCAACATCATCATCCGCAAGACGGGCAGCGGCGCCGATCCAGTGTTCGGCACGGTCACACTGGACGGCCGGAACGAGCCAAATGCGACGATCACGCGCACGGGCGGCATCCGCTTCCTGAACTGCGACGTGGCGACGGTGACCTGCGGGAACGTGGGCTTCGACTACTGCGCCTTCGTCGGTGGCCGGGTGCGCCAGATCAACCTGCCGCCCATGCTGAACGGCGCCAACGAAATCTTCGCGCAAAGCCGCACGGCGCTCCAGGCGTCCAACGTCCGCATGATCCGCGGCCTGATGCTGCAGGACACGGGCGTGCTCGGTGAGTCGAACGCGGCCGGCTACAACCTGATCGGCGAGGGCCGCGGCTTCCACTTCAAGAACGTGGCGTCCATCAAGACCTCGACCGCGCAGCACAACATCCGGGGCGTTTTCACCTACAGCAGCTTCCGCCACGGCTTCCTGCGAAACACGGTGGCCGGCAGCGTGAGCTTCTTCAAGTTTCAGGGCTGGGGCGCGACGGCCGCAAGCAACACGCCAGACCCATGGCGCGACGACGACACCGTGGTGGACTACCCCGCCGGTCGCGTGCTGGGCCTGCCATCGTCGCGCTTGGTCATTGTGGACAACATCATTGGCCAGGCGGGCGACCCGAACCCATCGGCCAACGCAGGCGCCGGCCCGCAGAACAACCTGCCCACCAGCCCCGAGGGTTGCGAGCTGGTGAGCTTTGAATACAACCGCTTCGCGGCCACCACCCAGTGGTTCACGATTGACCTGAGCGGCCGCAACCTGGGCGCGCGTGAGAACCGCCTGAACCTCGGCGCCGGCGCAGTCGTCGATGTCGCCGCCGGCACCAACCATTCCGAGTTCCCCGCTGGCCGTATCCCGCCCGGTTGGCAGAGCCCGTACATGACCACCGGCGCGCGCCCGGTTCCTGTTCCTTAAGGTAGCCCATGAGCAACGCCACCCTTCCCGCCATCGGTATCCCGGTCGCCACGCGGCAAGTGACAACGCCCGGGGGCGATCACGTGCAGTACGTGGGTTTGGACGTCGGCAACGGGGACAACACGGGCTCCCGCTCGGTGTTCGACCGCGGCACCATACCCCGCTCGATCGACCCGGGCGTGCCCGTGCGGCCGATCCCCGCCGACTTCTGGCGCTGCGGCTTTGCTGGCGTCGGCGCGGGCCTCGTTACCGCCGACCTCACCTTGCTGCAGACCGGCGCTGGCATGACGGTCAGCCAGGCCGGTGGCAACCTGGTCATCGCCACCGGCACCACGGCCAACGCCGAGACCGTGATCCGCAGCAACCGCACCTTCCGCGGCGGCCTGGCCAAGCGGTTCAAGATGATCCTGTCGCAGCGGATCGCCAACCAGACCTTCCGCGTCGAGCTGGCTGACCTGGTGGGCGATGCGCTGGCGTACACGATCAACAGCGCCACCAGCGTCACCGTCAGCTTCCCCGCCGGCACCAACCCGTTCACCGCCGCCAACGTCGGTCAGTCGATGCGCCTGTCGCGCATCGCCGGCGCGGCCGGCGTCCCCGGGCGCTACGCCATTGCGAGCGTTTCGGGAGACACGGTGACCTTCACGGTGGCCGGCTGGCCCGCCACCGGCACCGGCACGCTCTCGCTCTATGGCCGCAACGCCATGTGGGCGGAGTACAGCGGCACAACGGCCACCAACGCGATCGCCGACGCGGCGCGCGACGGGTGGGCCTCCGGCAACACCACGCTCACCATCAACACCACGGCAAGCCCTGGCCATGTCCTGCAGCTGACCACCGACACGCTGTCGGCAGCGTGGTCCGACGCGCTGGTGGCCAGCGCGACCGCCCAGCAGTGGACCGCGCGCGGCAACCGCATCGAGAACATTCCCGACGACGACGTTGAGCTCTACCTGTTCATTGTGGTGCAGAACGGCAGCACTGCGCCGGCCAGCACGACGACCATGACCATGGGGTATGTGCAGGTCGAGATGCAGGGCCGTCAGAAGGTGCGCATCGCCACCTCGGACCAGGCTGGCGCCACCCAGGGCGTGCCGGTGAACGTGCAGGGCGTGGTCCCTGTGAGCATGGGCACCAACACCCCCCAGCTGTCCGCCGGCACCAACCGGGCCGGCTTCGTGGCCGGCGCGGGCATCTGGTTCGACGACACGAGCACGTCGCTGGCCGCCAATGCCACCTTCACGGGCACGAGCCGCGACCTCACCGTCACCGCCACGGCCACGGCCTTTGCCAACGCCGCGACCTATGCACAGGAGCTGCGCGTGTCGGCTGAAGCGGACGTAAGCGGCACGTTATGGCTGGAGGTCAGCCGGGACAACACCACCTGGCGTCGGGTCAAGGCCGTGCCCACGGCGGCCGTGGCCGGCGGTGGCCACTACGCCGAGATCGTGCACCGTCCGAGCTGGCGCTACGCCCGCGTGGGCTTCACCAACGGCGCCACCGTGCAGGCCCGCCTCACGGTGGGCTCCGTGCTGATGGCCGCCTGACGCTCGATCGCTTATGTCGCTGCTGCTGCTTTTCAATGCCCAGGCCGCTTCGGCTGGTACGGGATACGCGGCATCGGGCGTGTACGCCAGCGGTTACGGGCCCAGCAGCTCTGCCTCTGGCGCCGTGGATCTTGGCGCATCAGCGCTGGGGACCGCCTCCGCCAGCGCTGCGCTGGCCCTGGCTCGGACGTTGCAGGCCAATGCGACAGGCCAGGCAAGTGGCTCCGCCCAGCTGGCCTCTGGAACCACCCTGGCTGCCGTTGGCCTTGCTTCGGCCAGCGGCAGCGCCACCATGGCGCGCCAGATCCCGCTCAGCGCTGCCGCTGTCTCGGTGGCCACCAGCGGCGCGCAGTTGGCCGTGGCGGTATCGCTGCAGGCGTCTGCACTGGGCCAGGCGTCGGGCGCGGCGGTGTTGAGCGTCGCCATTCGCCTGGCCGCCGGAGCGCTGGCGGTCGGCAGCGCCCAAGCCACCCTGCTGGTGGACGTTCCCCTGTCGGCCGCGGCGGTTGCCCAGGCCGCCGGGCAGGGCGTGCTGACCGTCACGGCGGTCCTGCGCGCCGATGCCGTGGCCAACGCCACCGGATCCGCACAGCTTCTGCAAGGCATTCAGCTGAGCGGCGACGGTGGAGCGATTGCCACAGGTGAAGGCGCGCTGGAGGTGGTCAGTCAGTACGCCAGCGCCCCCGCTGGCAATGGCTACAGCCGGCCCATGCCGCATATATTCCGCCCGGCGCGCCCGGCCCGCTTCACTTCATCCAAGAGGCCTCGTCGATGACTGTCTTCCCCCGCCGCGCCGGTCCGCCGGCGGCCGAGCCGCTCACGCTGTCCGAGGTGCTGATGCACTTGCGCGAAGACGCCGGCGTGGCCGACGCCTACCTCGGCGCGCTGATCACTGTCGCCCGTGAGGCCTGCGAGGAGCGGACCGAGCGGAGTCTGGTCACCACGCCCTGGCGCCTGACGCTCGATGCCTTCCCGGAGGCCATCGAGCTGCGGCGCGGGCCGGTGATTCAAGTGCAGTCCGTCAAGTTCATCGGTCCGGCCGGCAACGAGCTCACGCTGGACCCCGCCGACTACCTCCTCGACAGCGTCAGCGACCCCGGCTACCTGGTGCCTGCGCCCAATCGCGCGTGGCCGGAAACCATGGAGCGCATCAACGCGGTCACCGTCGAGTACACCGCCGGCTATGGCGCCACCGGAGCCAGCGTGCCCGCGCCGCTGCGCCACTGGATGCTGTTGGTCATCGGCGACCTGTATGCCAACCGCAATCAGAGCGCTGAGCGGCCCGCCATCCCTCAGGACTTCGCTGCCGCGCTGATTGCTCCCTACCGGGTGTGGGGTGTCTGATGGCCATGGATCCCGGCAAGCTGCGTCACCGCGTGACCCTGCAGGCCCGAGGCGCCGGCAGCGACGCGCTGGGCCAGGCCAGTGGCGCGTGGCAGACCCTGGCCACCGTCTGGGCGCAAGTCACGCCGCTGCGTGGCCGCGAGTACTTCGCCGCGGCCGCTGTGCAGCAGGAAGACAGCATCAAGGTCACCATCCGCCACCGTGCTGATCTGACCGCTGGCCACCGCCTGCTCTGGCGCGGCCAGCCCTATGACATCACCAGCGCCGTGGACGTGGCCGGCCAGCGCGAGTGGACCGAGATCCTGGCCATCACCGGAGGTCGCGATGGCCGGTGAAGTGGTCGGACTGCCCGATCTCAAGCGCCAGCTCGAGGCCCTGCCGCGGGTGATGCGCCGCCGTGTGCTGCGCAACGCGCTCGCCGCCGGCGCCCGCCTGGTGCGCGACGAGGCGCGCCGTCGCGCGCCGGTGCTCTCCCCAGAAAACAGCCGCCGCGCGCCGTACCGCCAGCCCGGCACCGTCCGCAAGGCAATCTCGGTGCGCACCAGCAAGGATGCCCGCCGCGAGGGCAACGTGGGCGTCTTCGTCAACGTACGGCCCGCGCGCAAAGGCGCCGCCGGCGCCCGCAACCCGCAAGACCCTTTCTACTGGCGCTTCCTGGAGTTCGGCACCAAGAAGATGGCCGCGCGGCCGTTCCTGCAGCCGGCTACCGCCCAGCTGCGTCAGGCGCTCACCGTGTTTGAGACCGAAGTTGTGCGCTGGATCAACAAGGTCAACGCCCGAGGCAACGTGTCATGAGCATCGAAACCACCCTGGCGGCGCTGTTGCGCAACAACCCGGGCCTGCAGGCGCTGGTGGGCACGCGCATCGCGGCCGACCGCGTTGAGGCCAAAACGCCGCTGCCCTACGTGGTGTTCACCCGCACCGGCACCGAGTCCTTCGTCACCTTGGACAACACC
>Ga0209278_1000355_pt1 | contig 40086 bp, 26 predicted proteins | sample JI81BgreenDNA_FD_187504 | JGI IMG/M metagenome (GOLD analysis project Ga0209278, IMG submission 187504) | Wastewater effluent complex algal communities from Wisconsin, to seasonally profile nutrient transformation and Carbon sequestration -... | ecosystem: Engineered > WWTP > Effluent > Algae...
CCATCCGCTCCAAAGTCTACCAATTTGATACCGAAGAAAGTGTGATTTGGTGACCAGATGTCTAGGTGAATGTGCGTCATGTTCGTGATGTCTAGTTGATTCGCAACTGTCTCTATGCCTACGAAGTCTAGGTTTGTGTACTTCTTTGTCGCATTACCCGCGATTTGTACATCTTCAAGTGTCGCTGCGGACCAGTCTGTTCTCCATGTATCTACCGCTACATTGCTGTACAATCCACTGAATAAAGAAATTACTCTATCTGCTGGTAGCGTTGGGTTTGGAGCTGCTACGGTTGGTTCGTCACCGCCGCCGCCATTTGACTCACCAAACTCGATGTTGTCAAAGTAGATGATCTCATCGGAAGCCCTTCCCGCTAAATTGAAGTCAGGGAAGATGATAATTTGATCCAATGCACCTTCCTCAGCAGGTGGATTGATATAGGCAGAAAAGTCAAAAGTGAGTTCTTCCCACTCATTAATTTTCGTATTGGCTACTTTGAGCTCGCCCTGTGACCAACCGGTCGGCGCTGCGAATTTGATACCCACATCACTAATGGTACTTTTCCATACCATGATTTTTACAGTAGAGGTGGAAGCATCAAGGACAAATGGCCCTAAATCAGCTCCGTGAAGAGATTCACAACCGGCCCACGGATTTCCTGCCTGAAGTGCTGTAAATTTGGCCACAGTGGCGGAAGTATTGATGCCAGATGGATCAGGATTACTGATGATCTCCAAAGCTGGATTTGTGTCGTTTTCAAAAACGGCCCAAGTCCAATTGGCACCATTGCCACCAGCCTCGAAATTGATGGGCGTATTCTGTGCGAAACCTAAAGTTCCCCAACATACCATCGCTAGTAAAAATGTAAAATGTTTCATTCCGTACATTTATTGGTTTGTAAAATTGAATATTAATTATAATTATGTCTGCAATATAGAACTTTTAAAGATGTCTGAGGACATAGCAGGCTTAGGTTTCCGATTTGAATAATACAATCCCCAGTGTTTTTCTGGTTCTGCCACATCATCAGATCCTTTCCATGCTTCATCAAAGGCTTCGAAGACGAAGCAAACGATCTTTTCCTCTGTAGTCCACTCGATCAACTGTTCGATATACTCTTTTTGAAAGTAAATATTAGCGTGCTCTGGGTGGATACCCCTTCCATTGGACATGGTGGTCCATCCGGCTTCTGTGATTACAATCTCCTTATCTGGAAATTTATGTGCGACGGCGGAGTAATTTTGCTTGGTGTACTCCAATGCGTCCATGATACTTTTGTACTCCCAGACAGGATAAGTATGAATAGAAATAAAATCCAAAATCTCCCCCAGTCCTGCCAGGTGATCAGTCCAAGGAACATAATTTTCGCAAAAACTAACAGGGATTTTTGATGCACGCTGAATAGTTTGAGCAAACTCCATAACCCGCTCCACTGGTACGAGGTGGTCTGTCCAATCTACACAGGCCTCATTGCCCACGGAGAGTCCCCAGACTAGATCTTGATATTCATCTTGGAGGCGAATGAGCTTTTGAATTTTTTCTTCATTCTTGACCTTATTTTCTTCTAAAATCGCATCCGGATAGACGCCGCCACCCCATGGGCAATTGGGATTATTGATTTCTGCCTCTATGTATGCTCCGAGATATAGTTTGAAGGGAAACCCCTCATTTTTTACCACTTCTAGTACTCGCTCGGCATGCAGATCACAGTCATACAATCGGAGTAAGTCCCAGTGTGGCATTAAGATTTCGAGGTCTTCTTTTATCTGGTCATAGCTCGGGCAGACACCTCCTGGGCGCTGACCATCCCTAAACCCTGAGTAACAAATGGCTCTTGGATGGTAACCGTTGTTTATTTCAAATTTTTCCATGCACGTATTTTAACTGTTCACTGCGATCCCATATACCCCAATGTGCACCGACATCACCCTCTGGACCTACCTTCCATGCCTCATCAAAAGACGAGAAATAGTACATATCTATCCCTTCATCTGCCGCCCAAAGTTGGGCATTGACAAAATAGTGAATCGCTGCCTCTTCTGATGGCACAGACTGCTTGAGGGGTGCTCCCTGACTAGGCCATCCTGTCTCTGTGATGATCACCTGCTTGTGTGGTGCTGCGGCCTTTGCTTGCTGGTACATGGACTTCATGTGCCCAAGTGCTTGTTCGATCGGAGTTCCTTCCCAAAAGGGATAACAATTACAAAGAATCACGTCAGATATTTCTGCCAATCTGGGTCGATGGCTGAATTCGTAGTAAGCATCCACGTAGCCTACGGGAATATCTGGAAGTGCAGATTTCACTTGGTGGATATAATCTAGCAATTGATCTTCTGTCAGATCTTTTCGATACAGCACCTCATTACCTACGGCAGCGATATCTACGACACCTTCCTTTGCGAGTGCGATGAGGGCATCTATTTCCTGTTGGTTTTTTTCGAGGTCATCACCTAACCAAGCTCCGACGAGGGTTTTTAAACCAAATTTCTTGGCAATTCGGGGCACCCATTCATTGCCCTCTATGCAGGAAAATGAGCGGACCGCTTTGCAATGACGGGATAAAATCTCCATGCGTCGATGCACTTGCTCGTAGGAAATGATATCCCCGGGCTTTTGGCCGTCTTCATAAATGCTAAAACAAAAACCATGAACCCCGCTGTACAACACCTCCAAAAATAGCTCTAGCGCATTTTGGGATTGATTACCATCCAAAAAACTATGGCGGCTATGGTTGTGTACTTCGAGGACGCGTTCAGGTCTAAAAGACATATTGGTTAAATTTTTGATGTTGATCTAATTTAATTTGAAGCCCTCATTCTTTGAAGTTCTTCCTTTATTTCTTTTACTTTTTCTTCCGAAAGGTCATACCTAAACATGACCCAAAATGCCATACCAGCAGTTAAGGCAGGAATAACGATATCCGCAATTCGCAATTTTTGCAAAGTATCCGCTGTCTGCACGGCTTGATCCCCTTTGAATCCCACCATTTCAAGAACAATACCCCCAAGAAATAATGCAATGGACTGACCGATTTTGACCATCCACCAATAAATGGCTCCGAAAGTGCCTTCCCTTCGAGGAAGCCCATTTTTCAACTCATCAAGGTCACATACATCCGCCGTCATACTCATCATCAGGGTAAAGAGACCCCCCAATCCAAAAGCCATAAGTGGGATGGGAAGTAATAGCAACAATGGCATCTCGAGTGAAAAAGTAACTACCCCAATCTTCAATGCTTGATCTTTGAAAAGCATTAGGGTTTGATCATTTACTTCTTCATAAGCCCACCATTTTAAGACATACCCGATGATAGAGATTGCAGTGGATATCAAGAAGGCATTCTTCTTCCCAAATTTGTTGGCTAGCATCGTCACGATGGGTATCACCATGAATGCGGTCATCATTGCACCAATGATAGAAAAGAATGGAGGAACCATTCCCGCAGCTTCGTAACTACCACGAAACATATAAAATACTATAATGAAATAGCTAAATGAACCCACCATCTGAAATCCATTGAAGACCAAAAACGTAGCTCCACAAAGACGCATGAAGGGGCCATTCTTTGTGATATTGACGATGTCCCTTATAAGAATTTTCATATTTTTTGCTAGGCTTGAAAAATTGATGGTAGCCTTGTTTTCTTTTCGGGATACATCCATTTCTTTACAAAAAATAGCTGGTAAAACTCCAAAAATCAAACATGCAAAGCCCACAAATATAGAAAGTGTCCGCACTCCATCGGCTTGACTTTCGAAAAGGTCCTTATTCGCGATCAGTACCCAAAAAAGTGGTACGATCATCCAAGATATTTGACCAATGGTGTTTGCAAATCCCATCAAACGGGTACGCTCTTTGGTATCAGTTGTCATTTCATAACCTAGACCAATCAAGGGCGTAGAAAAAATGGTATTCGCAAGGATGAATAAAATCGAAAAGGACAGAAAATACCAGAAGTTATAATCTGCTCCATTCTCCTCGTATAGCTGCCACTGCACAACGAATAGGATCGAACATAAGATGGCCCCTACAAAAATGTACGGCCGTCTTCTCCCCCATCTTGAATCTGTATTGTCCGTAATAAATCCCATGATCGGGTCTGAAAGGGCATCTACAAATCTTGGAATACTCGAAAGTAACCCTGCCAACACGGGATTGATCCCGAAAGCTGTAATTAGAAAAAAGGAAAATACACCCAAGGCACCCGGCAATAAGTTATTGACTAAGTGCCCAGAGCCGAATGCAGCCTTCTGTAATGCTGGGATTTTTGTGTGTGGTGTGGCGCTCTCTTGCATCATGTTTCTATGGCTTTAGTTTTTTGTTATTCTTTGGTGATGACCATGGTACGTAGTGACTGTGGCTCCATGGTAAGTGAAAAAATACATTGGCCTTTTATACCGACTCTGACGGACTCAGACACCAGGCTTGGATTAAATAATATCACAATGATGTCAGAATTTTCATTTAAAAATGACGTAACTTGGGTACACTGCGTACTATTTGTCCAACCAATTCTTATACTACCAGGACCTACATATTTACTGAAATGGTACATCACATCGTACAATGGCGTAAAATAGAGCTCATCAGACATCGGATCATAGATGACAGGGGCAGTACACCAATTTTTTGCCCAGTTGGGACCGCCCTGGCGATCCAGCACGAGATTCCAATCGATCCATCCATCCACGCCGTGGTTGAAGCAACCTATCAAATCTGCAGCATATCTGTGTACAGGTACATAAGGGGGGTGAAAATGTTTGAGTTCTTCTGGTGCCCATGTGAAGCCCCAATCCGTCGCCCCTTCTGACCAGTACCAATCGTTTTGCTTCCATCTAGGGACCTCCGCATCGATGCAACCTTCCGTTTGGATGAGATGCTTCGAGGGAGCGACCGATTTCGCATATTCGAGCGCCTGTGGAAAGACCTCGTACGTACTAGCGTACCAATGTACCGCTGTGCCATCAAAATAGGTCTTTCCAGCATCGTCTTTATACATTTCGTTGACCCACTCAGCGAGGTATTCGTCGCGGTTTTGGTCAAATCCTAAAATTTTGATTTGCGGATACTTTTCACGAAGTAAAGGCCCCAAATATTGGGTTGTGAAGGCATGCATTTCAGTGGCCGTGTAGTGCATACTTTCCCAATTTTCTCCATTGCCGAGGGGCTCATTTTCGATGGTCATGCCCCAAAATTCAATACCATGATCCTTGTATGCATCGAAATATTTGACAAGGTATGCTGCCCATGCTGGTTGGCACTCTGGCTTGAGTCGACCACCGATCCAACTTTGATTGTCTTTCATGGAGGGTGGTGCCGTCCATGGCGAACCGATGAGTCGAATGCCTTTTGAAGAAATCCGAATGGCTGCTTTGATCATCGGAATAAGATATTTCAAATCCCGCTCTATGCTAAAATTGCTCATACCAGTCTGTGTACAAGCTTCGATATAGGCATAATTTCCTAATGAAAAGTCACACGAATTTATATGCGTACGCGTGAGGCTGTATCGGGCACCCTCGTCACCAAAATAGGCATTGATCAATAATTCTTGATTTTCTGGACCCATCTGGTGAAATAGAAATGCACTAGCCTCCGTAAATGATCCTCCAATACCCGAAATGGTCTGGAAATGAACACTCGGATCCACCTCGATATTTGGTGATTTTGATAGATCTCCTACTTCTACAGCCAAAGATTCCTGAAACCGAGACTTGCCGTCCGCATTAGTCTCAATAGACCAAACTCGAAAGGCGCTATTAGCCGCTACTCGGGCATAAGAGACAGCTTCGTTCGTCTTCATGGATTCTATGTTGTTTTGGTTGTTCATGCTATTATTTAGCTATTGACCTATATCGCGTTAAGTTTTTTTTTAAGTTAATTTATTAGTAAACCCTCTTCAACTTGGACTTCGATTTTTTCGATTGCACCTGTCCTGGCATATAGCTTTTGGGTTATTTTCTGGCCAAGGGAATGATCTTCCAGCTTTTCTTGGGTTCCATCATTGAAATGTACTATGATTTCAGCCTTCTGGGCGATGCGATACTGTATTGGTACCTGTGCCAAGGTAAATACCAAACTACCCGATGGAACCAACATCTTTCGGAGTGTTCCGTCTTGTGCATAATACTCAAAGGGAGCATCATGATGCAAGAAAATGGACCTTCGGATACAAACCGGCTTGAATTGGATAGCACCTTTATCCATGGAAACACCGTACTCCAATAACTTTACCAGAAGATCTTCCTTCACCTGACCGGTCATACCTGGTTGCTGAGCACCCTTATGGAGTGGCGTGTGGCTGTACGGATCTGTGGGAAAAGCGCCATAAATCTTTGGGTGCTTATGTACGCCAATTCCTTCTCCAATCTCGAAAAAGTGTGCAAAAAGCTGATCGCGATCTATAGCAGACATTTGGTCTCCCAAATCTCCGATAATTTCGGCCACGGCTAAATGGAGCTTAGATACCATATGCCAATAAATGGATCCCAATCCTTCATAAGCAAAAAATGTCCCTGATCTTCCTGTGAATGATTTGTGTTGGAAGGTCTCCTCATACAGATTGACCACCAATTCGTAATCCTGGGTGACCAGCTCAGCATAGCATGTATTCGCCAGTTGGTTTAAGGCTGTCTTGAGGTCGGACACATTTTTGAAAGAAGGATGAAAATGAAACTGTCCCAAAGAATTTTTCTGGATAACCCCTTGATGAAGATCACTCTGTAATTTCCAAAGAAGTTTAGAAGTTTTTATCTGATCCGCAGTCAGTATGTTCTTTCCTAAAAATCCAGCAAGATTGGTGTTTGGGTATAAAAGATAACTTTTTTGATCCTGTCTGTAAAGTTTACTATTTCGCATTTGGGTCAGGATTTGACAGGCATCCTGTGGTGTCAAGGCACCACTACTGAGGGCTGCTACTTGTCCTTCCAGCATCTCACTCAGCCTACTGATGCGATAGCCCGAATCTTCCAAATGTATAAGATTATACGCGTGGTACAATCCATCTGCCCGTTTATTGGCACGAATCGTTTGATCTAGATATTGGTGCATGAGTTCAAAAAACTCCGTGATCTTTTTGGGATCGATCGCTACTTTCTCCCCTGAAAAACCGGATTCATAGATCGGTATTCGGTAATCTGAGGCTGCCTGCCCTAGTGCATCGGTCAGTACTTTTCGATCATGATCAGAGAAGCCTGAAGCAATTTTATCTGCATGAAGGGTAAGGATATCCAACATTTTTTGGAAAAACTGAGATAGTTCGATACTGACAGATGGCTGGTTTTGAAGTACCTCCTTATGGTCTACAAAAAATGCGACAAACCTTCTCAGATAATATAGATTGACCATAGAAATACCATTGCCTACGAGCGCATTATTGGCATCATTCCAATCTGGCCGCTGGGTATTCATCCAGATACCGCCTTCGGGTATAAAGTTTGCCACCTTGGCAAGGGTGGTAGCTAGTATTTTTTCAACAAAGCATACATGGATTCTTTTCCCTGATTTATTGACTAGCAAGGCACCGTCAGCACCTTCTGCCTGCATTTTCTGCCGGAGGATATGGTCCTTTTTCTCATTGAAAAGAATGGTATTCTTCGGATCGCGGAGGATCTGATGATACGGTTTGATCTCATAGGGCACGTGGGCGTACACATAGATGTCTTGTTCCTGAAAATGCTGCAATCCCTTTGGATGATAGCTTTGGAAAAATTCCAAAAATTTTAACAAGTAGATAATCTGGTGATCTCCCCAGTAACCAATGTATGACCAAGGATTGTCATGTTCGATCACCTCCCAATCAAAACCTGATTTGGTCACCCGGTAAGGATTATATCCATCGAAGGTGGAGGCATTCAAAAATTTGTAGATCATACCTTCAAGAAATTCTGGATAAGCCCACGCCAATGCCTCCCAGTTTTGGAAGATATCGCGCCAATTACCTTCGTAATCCAGAATTTTTTCCCCAGTTTGAGGATCGACGGTATTGATAGAAAACTTATTCCACGGTCGGCTCGGATCCCCATGTCGGCGACTAAATCTCAATGGCAGATACTCTAGCGCCAATCTTTTGAAGTCCGCATCGTCGTGGGTCTCAGCCAAGGTACGAAGCGCGGACACATCAAAGCTGTCGGGGAGTTCCTCCAATTTTTTCTTGACCTGTTGAGAAAGAACGAAATTTGCCTTTGAAATATAGCGCAGAAAATCTGACTTAGGAATACGGTAGCCCTGATCGAAAATCCCCCCCCTCAAAATATTGAAAAGCGTATTCGAGTAATGCCTAGAATCTGATAAACTATCGGCTGTGAGCTGAAGCCCATCCGCTGCAGCCACCATTTGAATAAGTTGGATTTTTCCAGCTTCTATATCTTGTTCTATGTCAGATGCATGCTTGATGTGATCATCTAACAATCCTATGCGATCGATGACCTGAGATTGAGATTGGTAGGTATCTGCTACAAGGCTCCACTGCTGTTTGGCATGGGCACCCAATACTAGTTGCTTTAGGACGAGGTATGCGGCTTTTTCCCCTTTGATATCGGTCTCATGGTATGTTGATTTCAGCTTTCTGAATGCATCGATCTGATTTGGGCAGAGTAGGATTTGTTCGGGATCGATCCCTACCACATAGGCGATATTTGCATAAAGGGCTTCATTCGGCTCTGCCTTATCAGAAATAATGGAGCTCAATGCGAAGATTCCCAAACTATTCCGATCAGAAAGTTCGCTTCGCTTATATGCATCTACGAGATTGCTGCTAGCATTCTGAAGATCAGCGCCTACACCCGCAGGAAGTATGTTTTGCAGCCCATCTAAAAGGCGGATATTGACTGAATTGGGAGTCAAATTTTGTACTTCTGCGCGGCGTACGAGGCCGAACTGATTGCTAAATGACCATTGGTACCAAAAGCGTAGTCCTAGGTCGTGATTGACCTCTTCAAATCGAATCTGATCGCCATGTACACTTTTGTAGAGATTGCGGCTTATTTTTTGCCCGTGATCAAAATGGTCCGTAAAAGGCTCCCATATATGGATGGATTCCTTCTCGCCTACTTGGAAGATGGTCTTGCAGCCCGTAATGTGGGACATCTCGGTGATTTTGTCATCGGTATAATAAGGGAAGAGAGAAAAATCTGCATTTTTCCTTCCTGCCGTGAGCCCACCATTGCTGGATACGAACATCCAGAGATCAGAACTACTGACTATATTCATGAAGAAGGGCCTCATTTGGTCATGATTCTCCATTTTGAAGAATGCATGACCATCGATGTGCACCTGGGTGAGATTCGTATCTAATTGGGTTGATTCAAGCATGAAAATCTATTTTTGGTACTATTGCGGTTTTTTAGTTTGCTGGTGAATATACTCTGACATAGTCTACCGTCATCGTCTGCGGGAATGGCGTATCTGAGGTAGGGAAGCCCAAGAAGGTACCACCTACAGCCACATTCAGGATTAGGAAAAAATCTTGATCGAATACCCACTCATTAACTGCTGTCCTTTCGATGCGCTGGTACAAAAAGTCATCTACAAAAAAGTCAAGTCTATCTTCGGTCCATTCCACAGCAAACACATGGTATTTTTGGTCAAATCGCCCATTGTTTAGGGCAAATGTCTTGGTAATGGCATTACCGCCTGAATATCCAGGACCATGGATTGAGCCATGAGCTAGATGCGGCTCCTGACCACGTAGCTCCATGATGTCGATTTCGCCACACTGAGGCCAGCCAACTTCAGGAATATTGGCGCCTAACATCCAAAATGCAGGCCACATACCCGGGCCATATGGTGTAATGAGTCTTGCCTCGATACGACCATATTTGGTGGTAAATATACCCTCGGTCTTCAGTCTTGCAGATGTAAAGGCTGCACCTGAAAAGCTCTCAGACCTAGCAGTGATCACCAAATTGCCCTTACCATCAAGTTTGGCATTTTGGGGACGATCGGTATAGTATTGTAGCTCTTGATTTCCCCAACCGTCTTGACCACGACCGATGTCGTAAGTCCATTTGGTAGGATCTGGTTTCTGTCCATCCGGACCATCAAATTCGTCACTCCATACGAGATTCCAATTTCTCTCGGGAAGGATTTGCCCTTCTTCTTGAGCACAAGATGTAAAAATAAATAGTCCAGCAAGGATGAAAAAAAAGCATGATTTCATGGATATGATTTTTTATTTTCTGAAGTAAATATTATCGATGTAGATTTCTCCATTGCCTTCGAATTTGAATTGGAAGACATTTCTGAGATCGACGGGCGAAAACTGACTTAATGGAATATCGATACTGCGCCATCCAGTAGTCGGCACGGTCAGCACGAAAGGACGCTCCACAGGGCCAGGGCTGATCGCAAAAACTGAAAGTGCGGTGGAGGTACTGGTCCAATAATCGATATGAAGAAACTGCATACCTGATGCATCAATATTGCTACCTATTTCGATCCCTTGGTAATTGAGATTTCTGTATCGCAGCGTATTATTTCCAGCGATATTGACTTCGCTGACTTGAGTTGCCTGGCCCCAGAAAGGGTTCAGATTTACGCCAGCTACATTCGTGTAAGCATTGCTAAAAATGGAGATCACATCCGCTGCTGGGTGTGTGGGTGTGGGTGCAGCCACGGTCGGAGCCGTGGGTGTGCCGCCACCTCCACCAGAGGTTTTATAAAAATATACATTGTCGATCCATACATTCGGATAATCACCTGAAAGAACCAACTGTGCCAAATTCCTTCTATTTGTAAGCCCGGTGAAGTTAGTAAGTGGTACATTAATGGAAAACCAATTCTTAGATTGAACGGTAGGAACGGTAAAACTCAATTCATGAGAGCTATCATCGCCACCACCAAAAGTGCCATTTGCTCCAAAATCCACTAACAGTACTTTGAAGGATTTTGCAGCTGATACAGCATCGGGAGTCCACACATTGAGGTGAAAGTGTGTCATTTCACTGGCATTGATCTGAGAAGAGCTGAATTCAATACCTACGAAATTGAGGTTTCTGTATCGAATTACATCATTACCCTGCACTTGGGTGAAGTCTTCTTCGGCTGTGGAAAATTCCCATCTGGTATTCCACGTATCGATGGGTACATTGGTATACGCATTTGAGAACATAGAGATGACATTAGCTGCCTCTCTCGTAGGCGTTGGAGCTGGTTCCGCTGGGCGATCACCTTGACCGACACTACGTACTGTGAGTTTTCCTACTGCATCCTTTCCGCCAAGCATAGCGGTGATTTCCGCTTCGCCCGCTACTTTTACCAAGATATTTCCAGAAGCATCCACGCTGGCCACCTCCGGATTACTGCTCATGAATGTAAAATAATTCGGTGAAGCTGCTACAGAAAAATTGGTACCATTCGGCATATTGGCTCTGGCTTGGAGTGGATTGAGATTTAATCTTTCGCCCTCTTCTGCATTGACCTGTCTAGTTTCACCACCGATAATGATCCCTTCTGCCGGGGTCACGGTGCCTAGATTTTCAAACTTGACTTCATCAATCCAGAATGTGTAGCCTCTTCCATTTTCAGGACCTTCTGAATAGTAGAACATACCCTTCTCATCGACCAATTTACTCGGATCTGGAATGGGAATGATGTATTTCTGCCAGTTGGTATTGATAGCTAGGCCATTTACTGTGACGACGTATGGAGAAGCACCGAAGTCATTCCCAAATCCGATCACATCCAAATTTGCAGCTTGCGTCGCTCTGGCCCAAAACGTAAGGCAGTTAAAGGAGCTGAGGTCTCTCCCGACCGATGTAAAAAAAGCACCTCCAGCATAGCTTCCTCGCGGATCATTGAAGTCCGGTACTGCAAATTTCATCGAGGCACTACTTCTATCGTAAGTGACTTCGGTATCCACATCAAAGGCCGTCGGCACAGAACCTCCAAATGCCGCATAATTGAGTCCAGGACTAAATCCATCGATGAATACCTCTGGATTTTTTGAATTTGCTACTGGTTTTGCCTCTGAAATATCGCGATCACAGCTTACAAAAACTATGGAGCACAAAAATGAAAATAAGATCAGCTTTTCTTGCCAGGGTTTAGTTATTGATATCATCGTGAATTATTTACCAAAGTGAAAAATTACATAAGTCCGGATCTCCCATTCCGTACCATTCGGGAAGCCGATTGCATCTGGATCAGGGATCAGCACGCCGCCAGGACCAGGTATAAATGCAGGTGCATATCTTGGTGAGAATCTATCCAAAGTCCGGTAGGTTCCTTGTAGGCCTATTCGGGTCGAAGGCGCATCATACCAGTCTGCCTTTTTTAAAGAAAGCGATAGATCCACCATGGACTGCATTGGGAAAGTAAGGTTGAAGTCTCGGTGGTAGTCATAAGGCCCCCAATCGTTGAATCTCAGAAATGAGTTCAGTTTGAAATTTTTGAAGATCATGCGCAGATCTGTACCATAGCGGGTGATCGTCCTTGCATCACTACCATTGGCTTGCGCCTCACCTCCATAAAAAGTTGCGATCCAACCAAAGTCTTTGCTAAGTTTTGAAACGATCCTACCATGTGCCTCCCAAAGGTCTCTTGCGGGAGGGGCACCTGGGAAAGCAAAAGTAGTACGTCCATCCGGAAAAATACCAATGGCAGCATCTTGTGTGGTCGGCAGGTGTCTGTATACCACCCCGGCGCTCACCGCAAATTTTGCATCTTCGTTTCGGTCATTTTCCCAGTCATACATCCATGTACCCGGTGTAGGGTCATAGGTAAAAAGGAGCTCAGTGCCGATCATCTCACGGTTAGCTCTTACTACAAATGGATCCTCTATGATATTTCGTGGTCTGGCGGCACCAGGAAGTCCAGTAGTCACGGGCCCTTCGATGGGTTTCTGCCAGAGGAAATTAGGCGCAACTTGTAAGTCACCTAAAATCCAGTTGAACCCCGTCAAAAAATTATATTGGTTTCCACTTCCGCTGTCTTTTAGCCTCCATCCTGTGAAAGTTTGGGTCTGATCAGCGCCACCATTAGCTACCAATCCCATCACAGCAGACTGTGCATACCAGTTAAACTTACCACCGGTATAGGTTATTTTCATTTTTCCTCCCCAATTATCGGAAGATCTAACTTCGTCCTGAAGTGCCACAATTTGACCATTCTCTTCTTCCCTTGTGAATTGGAATACTCTACCATTAAGTGGCTGACCACCCCAGATACCACCAAGATCAAAGGTCACATCACCAAGTTTCCGCTGACCATGTAGGGTCAACCTTCTTGTTTGTGGCTGGGGAATCGCAAAAGAGCTAGAGGTCAGGTCCAATTGATTGAGATCCTCGTGAAATATCCCTGTAAAAGTTGTTTTTCCAAGGGTCTTTTGGTACTTGACCAAAACAGCGGGGTTGGCAGCCCACCAAAGTTGGGGACCGAAAGCAATTTTCAACCCTTTCATGGCTCGCTTTCCTTCGAATTCAAATCCAAAGGGCGCTATTCCATTGTAAATATCGATGTTTGGACCATAATTTGCCTCCGGATACAATCCAAAAAAGTCGCCTTCGTAGCCCCAATGGTAGTGCCCAGTTCGGTAAAATCCTTTGAGATTGAAATCTTTATGTACCCACTCGTAGCTGGCTCGGTATAATTGGATACGACCCGCATCTTCGATGGTGACAGGGCCATTTGGGCCATTAAGAATCGTAGGTCTGCCTCTGTTTTCGTAAAAGATTTGATCGATTGGGTTTTGTGCTACATTTCCTAGAATGTTAAATTCGACCGAAGCAGTCACATTTGAAGCAGGCTTGGCTTCCACCCCAATGAAAAAGGATTGCATATGATCAAACCCTTGCTGATTAGGGTACACTGGATTCAATGGATCCGCCACCTGCGGGGTGGTGATCAAACTACCACCCGTATTGAAGGTCGAAAAATGAGCTGTAAATCTGCTGAGGCTGATCTTTTGGGTAGACTGTGCCTGAAGAGCTGCAGCGTCTCCACGTGCTGCCAGTAATCCATCCATGACACTGATTTGCTGAAAAGCAGAATTGATCTTTGTAAGACTTTGACCTGTAGCATATGGATCGATTTGGTGAACGGATTGAAGTGTGTAGTAAGCAGCTCTAGGGAAGAGCGAGTATAGGCCTTGTGCATCCGTGGGTCCTTTGGCACATATACCAAACCACTCCTCATTCATATTATTTTCACCAGCCTGGTAATCAAACCCGTAACCACCATTGGACCAAGACGCATTGATATCTTGTACATCTAGGTTTGAAGTCTGACCATATTTCCACCAACCATCGCTAAACTGGAAGGTATACCCGCCTAATGAGTTATTGGCTTTGCCTAAGCCTGCTGCATTTTCGTAGATTTCTTTCCAATTGCCATGAAGATAGTAGGCCTGTGCTTTTTGGTCTTCCTGAAGTGTCCTTGCATTAAACACATCCGAGCCAAACTCGGTGAATAAGATAGGTTTTCCATATTCCTTTCGCACGCGATCAAAAGCATCACCAAAAGAAACGCCTCGGTACATATTCGTACCGAAGATATCTACATCTGGACATGATGCTGCTATGAGGTCGAGAAATAGTAAGTCTCCATTACAAAGTGCCACGGGGTGATTTTTGTCTACAGCTTGGATAGCCTTGGCTCCCTGATTGAATAGCTCGTACATAAACTTAGCCCTTTGGGTCGACTTTCTATCTCCTACCGGAATATCTTCAGTCTCGGCACCATCCCAGAATAGACCATAATTATTCTCATTGCCAAGTAAGTAAAGTAAAAGTCCCCGAGTACCTTTGTATTCAGAAGCCATCTCTTGAACCTCGCGAAGTAGCAGTTCTTTTACACGAGGGTCATCATACTCTGTATTTCCTACCCATGCACCATTCAAATTGAGACCATACCGACCAAAACTATGATTGAGCATAGTAAAAATACCAAAGTTATCATAGATATAAGTGATCCATTTAGCTGGAATCCCAGTATACACTCGTATGCTATTGGCACCCATACTTTTGAGAAGTGCCATCTCTTCATCCAAGGCTTGTTTGATAAGTTCATCAGGCTGACTCCATAGAGAATAGTTGTAATTGGTACCCCGTGGGAAATAATCCCAATTCATACCATTGACCATCAGAGGTTTGCCATCTACTGTTAGACGCTGTCCATCTTGATCGTCTTTTACTTTTACGATTTGGCTTTGCCCGAAGAGACCGCTAACCAGCGTCATAAGGAGCATCCAAACAAAGAGTTTAAATTTTGTCATAAACTTGGATTTGGTTTCAATAAAATGTCCTGATCCAAATCTCCCAAGTCAGTGCAGCATGCTTCAGGGTCGTTTGCTACCGCTCTTTCTGATTTTCATAGATATTGATACACGTATCAATACCTAGTCAACAAAAAAGATGAAGGCAAACAAACACCATTTACATAATTTGATGTATAGCTCGTGGCTCTAAACTATTCATCTGCGAAATGGGCTATCTGTTACAGTTTTCTGTGTTCAAATATAGACAAGACTGTACAAATCCACGTATATACATCATATATACAACCGAAAAAAAAATTCAAAAAATTGTATATAGACAAGAATAGAAGTCTGATTTTCAATAATTTAAGGCGAAAACTGAATTCAAAAAAAATCAACAATGTATAGAGATTTTAGTGGTTTGATTTTGTGAAAATTTGGAAATCAGACAACACAATCACAAAAACAATACTTCGCAATTTCTAAATACTTCTAGCAAATTTGCAATATGACACCCATTTGGCATCATTTTGATTGGCGATAAAGGCAAAAGCTGAAATATAAGTAAATCAAACTTATATTCGGATCTATAGAACTTTTTCAGATTTATACAGAATATAAATACAATTATTGTTGTTTCTTAAAATTAAATTTCGAAACATCGCTATCTTATAGTTTCCTTGATATCACGAATCAATTTCGGACCTTCGTAGACAAATCCTGTATACACTTGAATAAGGTCCGCACCGATGTTTATCTTCTCGGCTGCATCTTTTCCGCTATGAATGCCGCCAACGCCAATGATGCACATAGGGGCACTTCCAAATGCTTTTTTAGCTGATGTCAGAGCGAAATTAGCTTTTTCGAGCAGGGGGCGTCCACTAAGTCCACCGGCACCTATCGAATCGAGTTGGGCCTTTGCTGTTTTCAGCATGGACCTATCAAGCGTAGTATTGGCGGTAATGATTCCCGCCCAATTGGCTTCTAACAATAGGTGGCAGATTTCGGTGATTTGATCTTGGTGAAGGTCGGGTGCAATTTTAAGTAAAAGAGGTTTTGGTACGACTTTATTAGCATTGGCTTCAGAAATCAGGTCCAGTAACTTTTTCAGTGGCTCCCGCTCCTGCAATTCGCGGAGGCCAGGTGTATTTGGCGAACTAATATTGATCACGAAATAATCTACGTAAGGATAAAGCTTTTCGAAGCAATAGAGGTAATCATTTGCTGCATCTTCGTTTGGTGTAACTTTGTTTTTTCCAATGTTTCCTCCAATGATGAGATCGCCTTTTTCGAAGCTAGCTAGCCGGCTACAAAGTGCATCTACACCGTCATTGTTAAAACCCATTCGATTGATCAGGGCCTCATCTTTAGGGAGCCGAAAAAGTCGCGGCGTATCATTTCCTGCTTGTGGCTTAGGGGTTACCGTACCGATCTCAATAAATCCAAAACCCAAATGCCGAAGTGTATCCAGGTAGCGACCATCCTTGTCAAATCCTGCAGCCAGACCAATTCGATTCTTGAAGTGAATCCCCATGGTATGTACTTCTTCCTGTGGAATCCATGCACCAGCCATACTTTTGATCCAGAGCTGCCCTGCTTCAAATTTACAGATTAGCGCCAAAATCCGCATGACTAAATGGTGGGCAGTCTCCGGTTGCAATAAAAATAAGAGCGGCTTGAGAAAATATTGATACAACATGGCATGTATTATTCTTTGGTAAATTGAATTTTTTGAAGAATGAGTCTTGCTACCTTCTCTCCTTGTTTCACGCCCTCGGTAATAGCTGGCATGTAGTGGATACCTCCATAAAAACGGGATAAGGATGCCTCCTCAGCAGCTTCTTGAAAAGACTTATAGCTACGACTAGGCAAGCCAAAAGGAATTTCAGTGGTATCTTCAAATGAAAAGTTTTCTCCAAAAAGCTCGGTAAGAAGTACCGCCGAAGAGGAAGATACCACACTATGTCCTGAAGTGTGCTCGGGAAATGGAGGTGTCTGAAGTAAAGGCAGCCAGTTTTCGTCGATATAGTTATGTATATAGGTCTCTGGTCTCAGCAGATTACTGGTATACTTGGCATCCCAACAGGAGATAAATCCATCAAATAATCCTATCGAGACTCTGGTATATGCTTGAATAGCAGTCAAAAAATCAACTCCCGCTTGCTGACAAGCTATTTTTGTTATTCCCATCCAATGACCTCCAGGCGATATCTTTTTTGTAGCGTGCATGATATGGCCGACTACGTTCATTTTATATGGATTGCAATCCCAAAAATTAGCAATATTCGATTCTTCTTCTGTCAAATTTTTTGATTTTTGGTATACTTCGTTTGCTGTATTCCAAAAAGGACTTCCTTCCCGCTGATCAAAAGCCACAGGTCCTTGAGGCCTAAATTGACTAGCCGAATCCAACACCAATGGACGAATACGATGCCAATGCGGCTCTACCGCATCCATGTATGCCGGAGGTGTGGGTACCCATCTGGCTGGATCTTCGGTGATCGAAAATTTTGGTTCAGACCTAGTCCGATTGTACGCATCTTTATTGGCCCATGACAGGATATGTTTACCCACGGTTGCCCCATATATACGACTGGCCTCGAGTACATCATCAGTTAGCTCATATGGCATTAATGATTGAAGAAGATTTTGGTGGAGGGTATCTATTTTATCTGCCGAAAAGACCAATTGGGCTGCTACTTCCATGTAGGCATACAGAGAGGCTACTTGGAAATTGACTAAATGTGTCTGCAGCCTAGGCACGGAATCCAGCTCTCGAAGCTGACCCGCCAAAGACCTATAATTAAGCTGATCTCCTATAGCTGCCTCATATGCAGCTACCGATGAATACATATAAATACGAGATGCGACGGGTGGAGAAAAAATATCATGCACCATGATATCTGATAGCTCCTCACATAGCATGTGTAAAAGCTTAGGATCTACCCTTTTTTGAATAGATGAACTGTGATCAGGCGTACACGTAGCGAAACAAAAAAAAAGGTAAGTCGCAAAGGCGATGTATCGGAAAGGATAGTAAAGTCTGTTCATCTTTTAGAATTGATGCAATACTGCACAAAGGTAAAAATTTTAAAGGGGGCGTACAATCATTTTCAGTGATTTAGAATTTCGAGCTACTGAAGAAAGGCTAAAATCTTCCATAAAAGATAAAAGGTCCCCAAACAATAGTTGGCTTCAAGTGAAATCTATACGTATGGTGAAAAATAAATTTGTTGTAAAACTGATTTTTGCTAAATAAAATTTTTGCAATTTTGTTAGTTTTGCATCGGACAGCAAAATCGTAAACCATCTTTTGATCCACCCAAGTGCTTTATTAGTTACTTTGGATGGAATTGGTATGATTTTTTCGATAAGTAAAGTAGTAAACGAGGAGGGGCATATGTTTTTTAAGACAATTATTCAAGGTAGGCTTGATTTTGGTACGGACAAAAGTTACGAAAAGGTAGTGAAGATGTTTCAATACCGCGTAGAGACGTATTACAAGAATGCACTGATTTTTAAGCAGGAGGAGTTATTCAAAGACGATGAATTTGCACTTGAAATTCCGCGATATGTGGGTAATGTGTCCGAAAAAGCCTACAAAAATACCGTAGATCTCCTCGAATACTGTGCTCAATTTGCACTGACAGGCGTGATTCGCACCTGGCTTTTGGATTCTGGCACTATCCTTCAATTTAGCGTTATTGAGCCCGGTAGTGATAAAGCTGCCGTCCAACTTTACCTAAAGGGGAAAACCCTCGTAAAGGAAGAAGGGAAACAAGATGAAGCCTACGAAGAATTGACCAAAGCCATAGAGAAATTCGACCGTCATGCACAAGCGTACGAACGCAGGGCAAAAATCTGCTTCATCCTCCAAAAATATGCGGACGCCATAAGGGACTATACCAAAAGTATCAATATCGACCCCATGATGCCGTCTGCCTACTTAGGAAGGGCAAGGGTCTACATCCACCAAGAAAAATACGAGGAAGCCATCGCCGATATAGATCAGGCCATCAAAAAATCAGTCGCACTAGAAAGCATCCATTGGAAGAGCAGGAGACTGAAAGCATACTGCCACCTCAAACTCAACGAATCAGCCAAAGCTGCCTTCGAACTCAAGCTCTACGCAAATCGTGCTTTCAAAGAAGATGATCCCAATATCCAATGGCAGCGATGGTCACTATTCCAATATGCAGTAACACTGATGGATGCAGGAAACTATCTAGAAGCCCTCGAGGCTTTATTGAAAGTGGAAAAAATGCCACAGTATCAAGATGGTATTTCACAAGCTGAATACCTTCGCGTACGTGGTCAGGTCAAAAAAATGGCTGGAAAAAATGGCTATGTCAAAGACCTCAAAGAAGCAGCTGAGCTGGGCGACCCCAGAGCCAAAGCCATCCTCAAAGAAGGCTAAAATTAATACAGTCTCTAAAGACTTGAGGATTCATTTATATCGTTACCGATTAAGTACCGATTGTGATAAGTTCGTGTATCATTAATCAAGCTTTCACAAAAGCATTACCCGAGAACCAACAAATCTTTGTTTCTTTGTGGTCATTTTTGGAAATTGGTACCGATCGAGTATCTCAAAATCGATTGACCAAAACCAACCAAATATCAATAAATAGCCAGTGCCAATGAATGGAACAGATGATTTCAGCTTGATATCCCTCCTTACTACCCTATCCCGATGGAAGAAAAAAATATTCCTTTGGGTTATGGCAGCAGGTATTCTCGCTAGTGTCGTAGCACTCATGCTACCTGAGTATTATCAGGCCTCTACGACCTTCTATGCGGCCAGCCCTGAGCTAGCGAATCCAGCTCCGCTAGGTAGCATCACCAAAGAACCCTATATCTATGGTACAGACGATGACTTAGATCGCTTATTTTCCATTGCAAACTCCACCGAGATGTACAAATTCTTGATCAAAGAATTTGACCTCTACAAACATTACGATATCGACAGTACCTCAAAAAACGCTGCATTCAAAGTCCAAAAACAGCTCTCTAAACTTTTCAAAACCACCAAGACCAAATACGGCGCTATCGAACTTACTGTAGAAGATAAGGATCGAGCTCTTTCCGCCAAAATGGCCAATGCAGCCCGGGATTTCATAGATGATAAAGCACAGACAGTCATCAAATCTAGCCAAGGATTTCTCGTACAGACCTACGAAAACAATATCAAATCCAAAGAATTACAAGCAAGTTTCCTCTCGGATACACTGAACCGAATAAAGACTAGGTTCAATATCATAGACACGAGATCTCAAGGCGAGGTATTAGCAGAACTTATCACACAAGGACGTGGTGAACTGGAGGAATCAAAAAGTAAAGCACTTCTCTTCGAAAAAAGTGGCGCAAAAAGAGACTCTGTTATCAAATATTCTATCAAAGCTCAATCAGCTGAAACCAAAGTGGCCAAACTTAATGAGGACCTTACCATGTACAATGAAGGTATCTCCGCTACAAGAAAGGTAGAACTCGAGTACGCTCGCCTAATCGATCAGCTCTCCCTAGATAAAGAAAGACTAAAACAAATCAGAGCAAGTTACGAGGGTGAAGTGCCAGCACTCCATATTACCGAGTATGCATTCGAGCCCACCATCAGATCCTGGCCGAATCGCTGGCTGATCGTCTCTGCCTCCATGATTTTAGCCCTCATCTTATCATTGGTAGGCATCGTTTTTGTGGAAGGAAGTCGGACCATCAATTGGAAAGATATCTGGGATGCTTAGTCTTCGATCTATGATGGCTCCTGATCAAGACCAAAAATCACCTTGGATTTTTTGGCTTGTGGTGGTCTTTTTGTCGGTAGGAGCTTCGATCTTTTTCCTTACGCCACTGCCTCTAATATCTGCACCTGTTTTTCTATTTTTGGTATGGATAGCCAATGATTTTCGAAATGCCTATTGGATTGCCTTTGCGTCCATACCCTTTTCCTTCGAGTACAACTTTACAGATTCTCTAGGAACTGACTTGCCGAGTGAACCACTCATGTTGGGTCTGACAGGTCTAAGTTTGCTTTTATTTTTCAAAAATCTAGGTAAAATTCAATTGGGGAAATATCTCGGCCCATTGAGCATGATGGTACTGATGACTTTAGCATGGTTTTTCTTCACGGCATGGATATCAGAAAATCCGGCTATTTCCATCAAGGTTTTTTTGGCTAAACTTTGGTACATTATCCCATTTTACTTCCTCAGCATTGCCTTGCTATCAAGGCATGAAGCAGTCGAAAATCTAGTTCGATGGACCATGTGGCCATTGGTCATTGCAGTTAGTGTAGTACTAATCAGGCACAGTTTGGAGGACTTTAGTTTCAAGAGTTCAAATGAAGTAGTGTACCCTATCTTTCGTAACCATGTAAGCTATGCGGCCATATTGGTGATCTTTATTCCCTATATCTGGGCTCGTCGGCGTTGGCGCCAACTGCGAAACCAATCTGTGGGATTTTATTCTTTTCTACTCATTTTATTTACAGTAGGGATTTATTTTTCGTATACGAGAGCAGCCATTATCGGCATACTGATCGCTATCATAGCCTATTACATACTTCATCTGAAATTGACGAGGTATGCCATTGGACTAAGCCTAATCCTCTCCGTCCTAGGTGTCTTATACCTATCATATGACAACAATTATTTGGATTTTGCTCCAGACTACTCGCGTACAATTACCCATACGGAATTCGATAATTTGATCGAGGCGACGGTAAAACTTGAGGATATATCCACTATGGAGCGGGTGTACCGATGGGTGGCAGGCGTAGAAATGATCAAAGAAAAACCCTATTTTGGTTTTGGTCCGGGCTGCTTTTACTCTTTTTATTCTAAGTATACCCTAAGCACCTTTCAAACTTATGTCAGCAATAATCCTGACCAATCAGGCATCCATAATTATTACCTCATGCTATGGGTCGAACAAGGGCCGGTAGGCCTACTACTTTTTTTGGCTTGTCTGATCATTGCCCTGATGATGGCGGAGAAAGCCTACCACCGACTCAAAGATCCAATAGATCGGACCACCGTCATGGCTGCTGCCCTAAGCCTGATCATTATTGCTGCGCTCAATCTCATCAACGACCTCATAGAAACTGACAAAGTAGGGCCCTTTTACTTTTTATCACTGGCACTGATTACGATCTATTACAGACGCTCTCTTTCAGATCCACACAAATAAAATGCCGAGACCATCACAAGACGACCTCGGCATCAAACACTCTATGCTTCAAAAAACTTTACACTATTTCTATTGTACGTGGTCCTTTGGCAATAGCTGCTTCCTTTTTTGGAAGGGTGATTTTTAGCACGCCATTGATATATTGTGCTGAAATCTGATCCTGATCGGCTGCCTCAGGGAGCTGAAAACTTCTGGTAAATCGACTGTAGTTGAACTCTCGTCTGCTGAATTTTTCGTTTTCAGTAGGCTCTGAGCTATTTTGCTTTTCGGCAGAAACGATCAGGTGTTTGTCTTCTACCTTTAGCTGGAAGTCAGATTTTACAAGGCCTGGAGCAGCTAGATCAATCTGAAATCGGTCTTCAAGCTCAGCAATATTTACTGCTGGCTGGTGAAAATAAAAGTCACCTCCAATAAATTCGTGAATTCCTCGATTGAAAAACGCATCGATAAGGGAGGTCACTGGTTTGGGACTGAGCATTGGATTTACACTATTTTTAATCATGGCTGATAATTTTTTAGTTTGATTTGATTTATTGAATTTGAATAGTTTGTACAGTTTGCTTTTGGGATTTTGGTAAGCGGACCTCTAGGATGCCTTGTTCGAACTTTGCAGTAATTTGCTCCTGATCCACATCTTTCGGAAGGGTGAACTGTCTTTTTCTCTCTGTTGTAGAAAACTCACGTCTTACGTTTGGTTTCACTGTTATTTCAGCTGCCTTCGCGGTGACCGATAATGTGGTGCCCTCCATCTGAATATCCAAATCAGAGGATTGAAATCCAGGCAATGCCAACTGGATCACATACGCTTCCTGTCCTACTTTTACATTCGTCGGAATGCCGAGTGAAGTGGAATTGGTAGAAGGGCTTTTTCTTTGTACTTGGGTATTCACGTGATTTCTGGCTGCCGTGAAGGTCGGATTGCAATTCATTGTTTTCATTTCTTTAATTTTTGATGTCGATAGTAATGCCAATATATAATCAAACTGCGAGCCAAATCATAGATAGGTGTCATTTTGGCATATTTCACAAATTTATAATGCCATTTTGGCACTAACAATTTAACATTGGTGTCATTTTGGCATTTTTGTTTTCTTGGAGGGTGACATTTCCAATACATCAAACCCAATAGAGATGGGGTATAGGCTTTTAAATATTTTGATTTTGTTAAATTAAGTAATAAATGTACTTTTGCGACTTGAATTAAAAACAGATAACCAAAAAATCTTAAACGAACATGGGACAAACGATTACGTACTTAATTCCCGTCTTTGGTGTATTAGCCTTATTGTACACCTTCTGGAAATCAGGATGGGTGTCAAAACAAGACGCGGGAAATGAAAAAATGAAACTGATTGAAAAAGCCATTGCTGATGGAGCTATGGCCTTCTTAAGGGCAGAATATAAGGTATTAGCCATTTTCGTAGTGGTGGTAGCCATTTTGTTGGGAGTGAGTGGTTCTTCGCAAGCATCTTCTTCCCCACTTATTGCATTAGCATTCATCGTCGGGGCAGTTTGTTCTGCACTTGCGGGATACATCGGTATGAAAGTAGCGACCAAAGCAAATGTACGTACCACCAATGCTGCTAGGACTAGCCTTGGTAAAGCCCTTGAGGTAGCTTTCGCTGGTGGTAGTGTCATGGGGCTTGGTGTGGTAGGTCTCGGTCTATTGGGGATCGGTGGTCTATTCGTAGCCTTCACATCTATGCAGTGGGATATCCTGAAAGTTATCAATGTGATCACAGGATTTTCATTTGGTGCATCATCCATCGCACTTTTCGCAAGAGTAGGTGGTGGTATTTACACTAAAGCTGCAGACGTAGGAGCTGACCTTGTAGGTAAAGTAGAAGCTGGTATCCCGGAGGATCACCCGCTAAATCCTGCTACCATTGCGGACAATGTTGGTGACAACGTAGGTGACGTAGCTGGTATGGGTGCGGACCTATTTGAATCATACGTGGGTTCTATCATCGGAGCCATGGTACTCGGAGCAGTATATATTGGAGCTGCTGGATTTGAAAACACCAATGATTTTGGTGGATTGAATGCAGTGCTTCTTCCACTTATCTTATCAGGTGTAGGTATTCTGACTTCTATCCTTGGTACATTTTTCGTAAAAGTGAAAGAAGGTGGAAATCCCCAGACTGCACTTAATACTGGTGAGTTCCTTGCATCAGGCATCATGCTTGTAGCAACTTACTTTATTACATCCGCAGTTCTTCCGGAGTCTTGGAATGTAGCAGGTGTTGATTATACTAGCTTGGGTGTGTTTATTGCGGTGATCATAGGTCTTATCTCTGGATTGGCTATTGGATATGTGACAGAGTACTACACTGGTACAGGTACAAAACCAGTCAAAGGCGTGGCACAACAATCACTTACAGGATCAGCGACCAACATCATTGCTGGTCTTGGACTTGGTATGCAATCTACAGCGATTCCGATTATCATCCTTGCCCTTGCGATCATCGGTGCATTCCACTTTGCAGGTCTTTACGGTATTGCGATTGCGGCAGTAGGTATGCTTTCGAATACCGGTATCCAACTTGCTGTAGATGCTTACGGACCGATTTCTGACAATGCAGGTGGTATCGCAGAAATGGCTGACCTACCGAAAGAAGTAAGAAAGCGTACAGATAAATTGGATGCAGTAGGTAACACTACAGCTGCTATTGGAAAAGGATTTGCGATTGGTTCCGCAGCATTGACAGCATTGGCACTTTTTGCAGCATACATGACTACAGCTAGCATCACTTCAATTGATATTTCAAAACCAACCGTAATGGCTGGCCTATTGTTGGGTGGAATGCTTCCGTTTTTATTCTCTGCATTATCAATGGGTGCAGTAGGACGTGCGGCGATGGATATGATCCAAGAGGTAAGAAGACAGTTCAAAGACATTCCTGAGCTAAAAGCTGCCCTAGCAGTGATGAAAGCAAATGGCGATAAAGACATGAAAGATTGGTCTGAAGCAGACAGAAAAACTTTCGATGCTGCCAATGGTAAAGCGGAGTACAGCAAGTGTGTAGAGATCTCTACCAAAGCTTCTATCCGCGAGATGGTGTTACCAGGTTTGATTGCGGTTATTAGCCCGGCGATCATTGGTTTCGGTGGTGGTCCAGAAATGCTAGGAGGTCTTCTAGCGGGTGTAACTGTAACTGGTGTATTGATGGCGATCTTCCAGTCAAATGCTGGAGGTGCTTGGGATAATGCCAAAAAGATGTTTGAAGAAGGTGTAGAAATCAATGGCCAGATGTACTACAAAGGCAGTGAGCCACACAAAGCTGCTGTCGTAGGTGATACAGTGGGTGATCCATTCAAAGATACTTCAGGTCCATCACTCAACATCCTTTTGAAATTGATGTCTGTAGTAGCTTTGGTTATTGCACCATTCCTATAGTAGATTCTAGAATCAATCATAAAAAAGCCCTTGGCACCTCAGCGTGTCAAGGGCTTTTTCGTTTGAAGCCATTCTGAATGGCACCCAAGATCATCGACCACATTACTTAGATTTTTCTCCCTTCATTTTCTGCAGTTCCTTCATCAGGTCTTCGAGATAGTCCACTTGTACCTGCTGGATTTCCAATAGTTTCTTATTCTGGTGGATGATGAGGTGATCTACTTTTTCGCTAAGTAGCTTGATCTCTAGTTCGGCTTTGAGATTGACCTTGTAGTCCTGAAGGCTTTGTTCGCGGTCCTTTTGCTCCTGTCTATTCTGGCTCATCATTATAATGGGTGCCTGAAATGCTGCAATAAACGATAGCATCAAATTCAGAAGTATGAATGGATAAGGGTCAAACTTATCCGTGGTCAGTATCCATACATTCGTCACTATCCAGACGGCAATGAATATTGTGAAACTGAGGATAAAGGTCCAACTCCCTCCAAAACTAGCCACCTTATCTGCCAGCCTTTGACCAAAACTTAGTTCGGTACTAGCGACTTCCTGAATGTTTTCAGATAAAATGGAGTTGTTTTTGATAGCGTCCATCACATCGCGATCAATGGCAGCAAGCGCTCCACGCTCTTCGATAATCATGGCCGCCAAATAATTTTTTCGATATCGATTCAGCTCTGCAATACTGATATAGTGCACACCATCGATATCAGGAAAATCTGCCTTGAGCATTTTGGCCACCCCCTCCCGTATATCTTTTACACTGACTTCTTCGCCTAGACGAATTTGTTTTTTCGAAATATGACTAATTTTCATTCATTCATTTCTTTGCATTAATAACGCCTATGTGTCGAATTGATATACTTTATACCAAAAATTCATTTCATCGATGATTCATAATAGTTACGTGGAGAAAAATCATCAGTCGTGTTATTTAAAGTTTTTGTCCACATGTAAAAATAACTCAATAATTGGCAAAATAAAACGAAACTTCCCAAATAATTGATATTATTGCATTCATAACGAACTTCATGTTGATAAATATGCGAATTATACTCTGGGCTTTGTCTCTAATCACGTGTACACTCCTAAGCGGTCAGACTCCTTGGGTCATCGAAGCAAAAAATATTAATCCTAATAATTACTATGGGATTACGGTTGCCAATGGCATGATCGGACTAGTTTCTTCACCAAATCCTATGCAGGTAGGAGATGTGGTCTTAAATGGCGTATATGATCGCTACCAGCGAGGACGCGTATCCAATATCCTTAAGACCTTCAATCATATGAACATGACATTAGACATCGACGGTCGTCGGGTGGATGCAGCTCAAATCAGTGGATATACCCAGACATTGGATATGAAACGAGCCGTGCTTCGAACACAGTTTGATATTGGTAGGAAGGCATCGGTGACTACAGAGCTCTTGGCACTGAGACATTTACCATATACAGCCTTGCAGATTTTTGAAATCAAAGCCCATGTTGACCTTGTGGCTATTCCCGCGAGCGTGATTGAAGCTCCCAATCACCTAGTCCAACCCCAATCTTTTTTTGCTGAAATAGACCGCCCCCACGTCAAGATTCCCCTCATGACTTCTGTGGCGAAAAGTCCCTCAGGACAGCTGACTGTGGCCGCTAGCAATAGTTTCATTTTTGATCTTCCGCATGGATCAGAGCCAAACCTAATTCATGAAGATTGGGATTACAATCGGCACCTTAGCAAATTTCAAATTAAACTCAAAGCGGGAGAGAGTTTTAGATTTGCCGTAGTAGGCAGCACCTTGTCCTCCGCCCATTTTTCCGATCCACAAAATGAAGCTGAGCGACTGACCATCTACGCAAAACTCGAAGGAACTAAGCGTCTCTTAGAAAGGCATATAGCCGAATGGGAAAAACTATGGCAATCAGACATTTCTATCCCAAATGATGATAACCAAACCAGAGATATCCGATCAGCCATGTACCACCTATATTCCTTTGCGAGAGAGGGTACAGCTTACAGCCTGAGTCCTATGGGACTTTCGGGATTGGGATACAATGGTCACGTATTCTGGGATACGGAGTTATGGATGTATCCTCCCCTTCTTATGCTACAGCCACAGATCGCCAGATCCCTGCTGGAATATCGCTATGAAAGATTATCAGCCGCCAAACAAAATGCATTTTCCCATGGCTATGCGGGTGCCATGTACCCATGGGAATCATCCCTCGATGGTACCGAGGATACACCTGTGTGGGCTCTAACTGGTCCTTTCCAGCAGCACATCTCTAGCTGTGTATCTTGGGCCTTCTGGAAATATTATCAAGTGACCAAAGATGAAAATTGGCTTCGGGAACGGGCATGGCCCGTCATGGAGGCCGTGGCAGATTTTTGGTGCAGCCGGGTAGAACGAAAAAGCCTCGGCCGCTATGAAATAAACAATGTGATCGGTGCCAATGAATGGCAGGAAAATATTGATAACAATGCGTTTACCAATGCCATGGCCATCATGGTCCTCCGAAATGCGACACAAGCAGCGAACCTCTTGGGTAAAAAAGCAAACCCTGACTGGAATCATGTAGCTGAGAATATCCCCATCCTCAAATTTGCGGATGGTACCACTCGCGAAAATGCGACCTATGACGGTGAAATGATCAAACAAGCTGATGTCAATCTCCTAGCGTATCCCCTCGATTTTTGGAAAGATGAAGCCCAAATCAAGAAAGATCTGGAATACTACGAACCTAGAATGGCACCCGATGGACCTGCTATGGGTTTTGCTATTTTAAGCATTCTCCACGCTCAATTAGGAAATTCCGAAAAAGCATATCAAATTTTTCTTTCAAGCTACAAACCAAATGAAGTCCCTCCTTTTGGTGTGCTCGCCGAGACTGCTGGAGGTACCAATCCGTACTTTGCGACAGGAGCCGGGGGAATGCTCCAAGCCATACTTTCAGGCTTTGGCGGACTACGCATTACGGATCAAGGAATCATCCAAGGAAAAAAAGCCCTACCAAAAGCTTGGAAATCTATAGAGATAAAAGGTGTAGGCCCAGAAAAAAAGACCTACCTCATCAAGTAGTGAAAGGCTGCGTCACCTGATGATCTTGTTTGGATTCGAGTATTTCGGGATTATCACGTACTTTTGTGGTGTATTACAAGGATGCCACGATGCAAAAATATGTAGAAAGGATAGATGATTTCCTTAAAAAACCCAATATACGTTGGATTCAAATCATGTGGGCTGGCTTTATCATAGGGCTTTTGATCATTGCTGGAATTTTTATTTCGATTGATTTTAAAAGCCTACCAAGTTTTGAGGCCCTTGAGAATCCACAAAATAAAGAGGCGAGCATTATATACGACTCCAAGCTCCGAGTGCTCGGTAAATACTACGTAGAAAATCGGGAAGCGGTTGACTTTGCTGACCTGAATCCACATATCGTAAATGCCCTACTAGCCACAGAAGATGCTAGATTTTACAACCACTCTGGGATAGATTTTTTGGCGGTGATGCGGGTAGGAATCAAAACCCTAGCCTTTGGGGATCGGTCTTCGGGTGGGGGTAGTACCATTACCCAGCAGCTCGCAAAATTACTCTTCGACCGGCCCTCACTCAAAGATATGGGCAAACTCGAAAGGATGAAAACCCTCATCGGCGTCAAACTCAAAGAATGGGTCACTGCACTCAGACTCGAACGCTCCTACACCAAGGAGGAGATCATGACCCTCTATCTTAATACTTTTGAATTCATCAATGGTGCCCATGGTATTCAAGCTGCGGCACAGACGTACTTCAATAAAAATCAAGATCTGCTCGATGTACAAGAAGCCGCACTATTGGTCGGAATGCTAAAAAATCCAAGCTATTTCAATCCATTGCGATTCGAGGATCGAGCCAAGGGACGAAGAAATGTGGTACTCGGACTTATGAAGTCCAGTGGTTTCATATCCAGAAGCTTAAGAGATAGTCTGCAAAGCTTGCCCCTAGACATGGAATCCTTCAATCGAGATGAACAGACAGAAGGACCAGCACCTTACTTCCGATTCGAACTCACAAAATGGCTCCGCAAACTCATCGTAGATAAAGATATCCGAAGAGAAGATGGTAAACTGTACAACATCTACTCAGATGGCTTGAAAATTTACACCACCATCGATCTGGATTACCAAAAACTAGCCGAACAAGCAGCCCGGGAGCATATGAAAAAGCTCCAAAAAACTTACTTCCGTGTATGGAAAGGTATGGATCCCTGGACTTACCAAGCTGACGAATACCAAAAGGAAGTCCGACAGGACATACTCATGATCAGATTGAAATCCTCCGATAGATTTCAGCCTTACTATGAAAAATACGTCTCCAAATCCATGGCAGCTATAACCCAAAAATTTCCCGACCTACAGCTCGGCGAATGGGTCATCCGATCCATCATCTACCAGGAAAAGCAAAATGCCAAACCCAAACCAAAAATCAATCCCGAAGAAGAAAACCCCACCCTACCCATAGAGCGGATCAAATTAGATCGCTACAAGGACCTCCTAGCCTCACCGGAGTGGGCACAGCTAAAAGCAGACTATGCCGTGATGGACCAAAAATTTCTCGAAGACATGAAAAAACCGACCAAAATGAAGGTTTTTGATTACGAAGCAGGGGAGATCGAAGTAGACATGAGCCCATACGACTCTGTAAGATTTCACAATCAGCACCTGCAGGCAGGTATGCTCGCCACAGACCCAAAAACCGGATACATCAAGGCTTGGGTGGGTGGCACAGACTACAAGTACTTTAAGTATGACCATGTAAATTCACGTCGATCTGTCGGATCTACGATCAAACCCTTCGTGTACACCGCTGCCATGGCCACCACGGGAATCCAGCCATGTCAGGAATTTCAGGATATTCAGTACAGCATCAGTCCTGATGATCCCAATTTTGCCGTAGATAAGGAGTGGGCACCCGCCAATGCAGAAGGCTATTTCACTGGAGAATACTACAACCTGTACAGGGCACTTCTCTACTCCAAAAACTCCATCACGGTCAAACTCCTCAAAGAAATGGGCAGCGTGGAATTGGTGCGTAACCTCATGGACAATCTAGGCCTTAGCAAAGACCTCATCCTGCCTAATGGCAAACAGGCGGTTCCAGCAGTACCAGCACTGTGCCTCGGTGCGATCGACGTGACCTTACTCGATATGACTGGTGCCTATACCGCCTTTGCCAATAATGGGACCTATACCCAACCCATCTTCGTGACCCGTATAGAAGATAAAAATGGGAAAGTCCTCTACACGGGAGCTCCACAAAAAAAAGCTGCCATCAATCCCCTTTACAACGCCATCATGGTCGATATGCTGAAGACGGCCTCCGGCCACATGGGCCTCAAAACCATGGCGGGTGGAAAAACTGGTACAACCAACGACTACTCCGATGGTTGGTTTATGGGCATCACGCCCAATCTCGTGGTCGGTGTGTGGACGGGCGGAGACGACAAGTGGATCAGATTCAAGGACCTAAACTCTGGCCAAGGATCTGTAACCGCAAAACCTTTGTTCGTAAAATTCATTAAACTATTAGAGGAGGATGTGAATCTTGGTTTTGATACCAAGGTAAAGTTTTTAAATCCACCGGGAGGTTTCGCAGACCTTGTCAACTGTAATAAATACAAACCCACTGTCAGATCTGAGGAGACGACCAAACCGATGGATAATTTTGACGAAGAATTTTAAAATTAGTTAACCAAATAATATTTTTAGTATGAATGCTGGAAAAGCAAATGTTATAAACGCGGCAGTCCTAATCCTAATGGGACTATGGGCTTATTTGACTTCTGATAGCCCTTCTGTTACGGCTTTGATTCCTTCTTTTATTGGTGTAGTACTCATGCTTCTTGCGAATGGTGTCAACCGTGAAGATAAGGTACAAGCACACATCGCAGTGGTCCTAACCCTGCTTGTATTCGTAATGCTACTAGCAAAACCACTTCCTGCTAGAATCGCAGCGGGTGATACGATCGGCACCATCCGGGTTGGCCTTCAGGTATTGACCAGCGGTGTTGCGATGTTTTTCTTTATCAAAAGCTTCAGAGACGCACGCCTCCGAAGGGAAGGAAAACTGTAGGCATCAAAGCCCCCTTTCACAAAGATTAAAAAATCCGATGCAGTTCTGTGTCGGATTTTTTTTACCAATAGGCATATTTTAAGAAAACAATCTACAAGATCTAAAAATACCATTCAAAGAGCGGTATCAGGAGTAAAAAGGTGGAACATTTCAAGTAAATTAATACACTTATCATAAATAGAAGGCTTAAGACCAACAACCTTCAAGAATCAGAAACACCAAGGATATTTCACTACTCTGATCAATGAAAAACTAGCATAAAGTAAAGAAAAAAGGTATGTTTAGTCTTCAATATTACCACTCATGGACAAATATGCCTAATTCTCAATAGCAATCACTAAAATCAAGTACTTTTGCAGTGACTACCTTTAAGAAGAAATGATAAAATAACCAGTCATCTTGGAGGTAAAAATAAAATAAAACTTGTAGGTATTTACTTGCAAAAACGGACGAAATAACATCAGCAAAATATAGCCCAAAAAGAATGTTGATACCAAAAAAGGTGTGGAAAAAATCAAGACTATTCCTATCATCATCCTTGATCCTATTGGTGATTCTAGTGGCGAGCTTCATGTCCTTACATCTAATAGGTGATAATATTGAGAAGGAAAGATACTCAAAATCTTTCAATGTTTTAAAATCCCATCAAGACCAAATATGCGAGATCATTGACCTCATTGAAACACTCCGAGTAGTGAAGATTGACTTTTTCGAATCAGAGAGCTTTGCCACTGATTCTCTCAGTATGGCAAGAGTGGCTATTGAAAATTGGAAAAGAAAGATACGAAGTGGTGAATTTCAAAAATGGGGCATAAGCCAAAAAAAGGTACAACAAGCCAATGCTCTATTAGACTCAATAAGTCTATTGGAAGTAAAGTTTGATTCAATCACCAATGCTGGAAAAGTAAGTATTCCCCGATTCAATAGAACAAAAATTTTAGAAAGTGTTGAAATAGAATCAACAATTACAATCGACACAGTACCCAAAAGAGGCTTATTTAAAAGAGTTGCAAATGCCTTTACTGGCAATATTGACGTTCAGAAAGATGTCATTCAGACGAAAGTCAAAATGAATTTTAAGAATTCAATTCAGGAGCGAACTGTCTACGAAACAATCGAATACCTTTTGGACCAAATTGAAAATAATAACAAAAAAAATCAAGAAGTCGAAAAAAGGAATACCGCCAATAGAATTGAATTAAATAAAAAGGCAATAAGTTTATATTTAAAATTCAATAATATTTTACTAGAGGAAGTAACAAACAAATTAGCTCAATTTTACAATCAGGAGAACGATTTAAATCTATTCGAAATCGAAGTTCAAAGAAAAAATTATACAGTAAACTACTCTATCCTAGTAATTTCATTAATTGTAATTGGTTTAGTTTTATTCACACTTTTAGCCATCATTGCCTACGGAAATATGATGGAGGAAAAATTGGAGATCTCTAATCGTCAAATTGAAACTCAAAACCAAAACAACCAAAAACTACTAGAGAAACTAAGTCACGAAGTCAGATCACCACTTAGCATCATCGGAACCCTCAGCAACCGCATTGACAAAATGATTCCTGATGGTATGGCAAGTCAACTATTTACTCACCTATCCTACTCCATTTCTTCTACTTTGGAATTGGTGGACCATATGATGATCTACTTACGATCACAAAAAAAAGAGCTCAGCCCATCAAACATTAAGACCAATCTTTATGAAGAAACAAAGGTTTTATTAGGTTCTATTGATGTCTTGATTCATCAAAAAGGTAATCAATTAACCGTTCAAAACAAAATACCAAAAGGTTTAGATGTTGAAATTGATAGAATACTATTTAGACAACTTCTTTTCAACACAGTCGGTAATTCGAATAAATATGTTAACAATGGGAATATTAACGTAACATTAGATTGTAAACGAGTAGAAGAGGGACTAGTAAACCTATCAATTCAGATTGTAGATACAGGTCCCGGAATAAGCCAAGAATTGATACATCAAATAAACAGTGATTTTAAATTTATTGCATTAGAAAAATATAGAGGAGATTTATATAGTTTGGGAATTGGAATTTCTATCTGTAAAGAAATTGTAGCCCAATATGATGGATTCATTAAAGTATCAAATGTCAATCAAGAAGGTGGTCTTAGGACTAATATCGAATTAAATCTAAAAGAAATAACCCATGAAAAAGAAAACCAATAGTGATCCGAAAATCCTCCTAGCTGATGACCATGCAATAACAAGATTAGGATTGAAGATAATTATTTCCAGTTTGTTCTCTTCACAGAACATTATAGAAAGTGATTCAATCTACCAAACCAAGCTTGTACTAAATCATACCCAAGTAGATATAATAATATTAAATGTTTACTTTATGGATGGAGATGCTATAGAAATTTTACAATTCATCAAAGAGAAAAACTACTCATCAAAAATTTTGTTATTTTCTTATTTAGAAGATGAGTTAAAAATTTATAATTTACTTAGTATGGGGGCGCATGGATTTATTGGTAAAGCCTCAAAGGAGTCGGCAATAATTGAGGCTATCAAAACCGTCATGAATGGCGATATTTCATTAACTCCCAAAATATCAACCTACATTCTAAACTATGCTACCGATCCTTTTAAACTAAATCCGATAAAGAAACTATCGCCAAAAGAATTCAAAATAGCCAAACTTCTAGTAGAAGGCTGGGGAAACCTTGAAATTTCTAATCACCTGAATCTCAAAAACAATACAATAAGCACTTTCAAAGCGAGAATATTCCAAAAGCTTCGGATAAGCAACGTTATTGAACTAAAGAATCTTTTCGATAGATTAAAATAATATTTAGCTAATTATTCGTACTTTATCCATAAAATAGTATTCTTACTAACTATTTGTACTTAAAATTCTACAAATGTGTAGAATTATTCATTACTTATAATTCCTGAAATATAAATAATTTTGTGAATAGCAAAATTGTTTCATTATGCATTCCAAAAGCGAAATATTTTATAGAAATTTAGGTACCAGTCAGCTTTTAGGATGGCCTGTTAATATTTTGCTTAGATTTCTCAAATTAGGGTTCTTGCCTTTCAAAAGAAAAATAAGAAGCTTTTACCGAAAGAAATTGTCTATTATTTTTCAAAAAGTCTACATTAACCTTCAAGACTTTTCGTTTACAAATATTGCCAAAAAAATTAAATCAACCCAAACCAGACTTCAAAAAGTTGCTAATTTTTGTCTCCCTAACCAAAAAATTGAGCTAAAAAATAGTTTCAAATATACTCTTATCGCTTCAGAAGTAACATATACACAAAATTTAAATTGCATAATCTTCAACTATGGTAAACAGACAAGTGTTAAAAATTCGCTAAGAAACACTTGTTCGGTCTCTGGTTACTTGCCAAGAAGAGATGATTCCTCTTTAGAAACCAGACACGGTTTTGTATGATAAAAACACTGAAGCACCAATTGATTATCAATTATAGCTAAAACATCAAACGTCAATAATTCAATACTAATTCTTTTTCACCCAAATTGTTCAAAAGGAATTGTAAAATCAGCCAGAAAGTTATAACTTGCAGGATGATTTCAGTGATTGTAATAGTAAGAAAAGATGGGCAATGTAGCCATGAAATTTACGGATAAAAAAATATCCCCGTGGGGTAGAATTCATTTATTTCATAACATATATTCGAAAATGGAAATGCGGAAGGTAATTTCCTCATTGCCATTGCCAGCGAAGGGGTCGAATCGATCATTGGAGCCAGTGGATATCATCGAAAGTTTTATGGTGGGAGTGGTTTTGGGAGCTCGCAGATTGGCACATAATGGGATGCTGAGAAGTGATGACGTGATTAAGGAGATTGTTGGCTGGAAGCATAGTAGTCCAAGTGCAAGTACATATAGTCTATTTTTTCAAAAGTGGGATGTAGAAATGAACGATCAGTTTTTCCCAGCTGTGCAAGAAAAGATATTCGAACATGTGGGAATCAAGCGAATTACGATAGATATAGATAGTACGGTCATTACACGGTACGGCACACAAGATAAAGCTGCAAAGGGATATAATCCTGAAAAACGAAGAGCGGTGTCGCATCATCCGATCATGGCATTTTGTGATGAGTTGAAGTTGGGACTCAACGCATGGATGCGAGGAGAAGATAGCAATTCAAGTTCGGAGATGGAATATTGTTTGGATGAATTATTCACCATCGTGGCAAGGGATCGGATCGGATTGATCCGAATGGATAGTGGATTTTACAACAAAGAAATTATCTCGAAGCTACAGAACTCCGATACAAAAGTGGACTATCTCATCAAGGCGAAGATGACCACAAAACTGATAGGACGCATCTACGAACAGACCAACTGGCACAGAGCAAAAAAGGAAAACAGTCCGTATGAATACAGTGAGTTTGACTACACGGGTCAGGGATGGGGAAGTGCCCAACGAATGGTGGTATGTAGAAGGAAGCGAACACAGGAAGAGAAGCTATCTACGTGCCATTTGTTCCCTGATCTGGCTGAGAAGGAATCCTACCATTACTTCGCATTTGTGACGAGATTGAATTTAGGATGCGAGGAGATGCACAAATTGTACAACGGCAGGGGTGACTGCGAAAACATCATCAAGGAATTGAAATATGACTATGGCATAGATGGCTTTGCTTTACAGGGATTTTACCCAATGGAAGCAGCATTTAGAATGACGATGATCGCATACAATATCATGGTGCTTTTACGAGAAAATCTGAGTATGTCAAAAAACAAAACTCGATTATCGACGAGGAGATTCCAATGCATTTCGTTAGGATCCTTCGTGGTGACGAGTGGAAGAAATAGGATATTAAAATTAGCAGCGAGAGGAAAAAGGAGGCATTTTTTGGAAAAAATATTCGAAAAAGTAGACCCAATTCCACCTAATTTTCAAATCTCTCATGCATGAATTGTTACAATACCAAAAAATAAATTCAAATGCTCGTCATTTTTACGTTTAAGCCACATAACCAAGTTTAGAATATGAATGAATTCAATATAGAAATTTTGATTATTGATGATGAGAAGCTTCATATAGATATAATAAAGAGAAGGCTGCTCAATATAGGCTACAGCAATATAGCCATTAGCTCATCATTTAGATCTGCTATTGAATATCTTGATAACCATTCTCCGGATATCATCATAGTAGATTATTATCTTGACAAAGGCCACACTTGTGTTGAGTTGGTCAAAGAAGCCTTACTCAACAAGGATATACCCATCATCGTTATAAGTGCTTTTTATGGAGAAGAGATCTTTAAGGAAATTATTCAAATTGCTCCATTGGATTTTATACCTAAAAATGTGAGTGAATTCGATTTAGAAAAGACTATCAAACTTTCTTTGTCCAAATTTGAGGACAGAATAAAAAATGAAAAGTTAAAAGATTTTATTTTTGTAAAATTTAATAAGGAAATTTGCAAATTATCCTTAGATGAAATAGAATACATCTCTGTAGACGGCAAATATCTTGTGCTTCATTCTGGTGAAAAAAAGTTTATGATTCGATCTACCTTAAATAATTTCCTCAAAAGACTTCCCGATAATTTTATCAAAGTCCATCAAGCCTACATTGTTAATTTTCGCTATTTAACTTCAATCAATGTAGAAAAAAGTATACTGAAAGTGGGTAAGACGTCCATACCATTTAGCAGAAACCATAAAAAAGAAATATTAAATGCTTATTATATACCTTGATTAATGAATGTGAAAATTATAAAATGTTTACCATCTATTTGTGTAGTAAGAAGGCCGTGTAACACTTGTCCTAATAGGTGGGTAATCTTCCATAAATATGAGCTAGGAATCTCCTACATATTGGGTTCAAGTCTTAGGTAAATAATGATCATGAAATGAGAAATGAAATAATTTGTAAAGGATATGTGCCTAATATCTCCCTATTGTTACTCTTCGTGTTGATGATAGGGACATTTTCGTGTACATCATTTTCTACAGGAAGTAGTGATAAGGAGTATTATACATTCACCGAACTCGGTGAACTGGAGTACCTTGATGTCTTAGAGCAGCAACTCTGCGATCTCAAGCCGGGTACAGCTGCGTATTGTAAGAAATTGATTCAGTATAAAATCAATAAAAGTTTACAGACCTATATTCTCGATACTACGTTGCTTGATGAAATAGAAACCGAAGTCAACAAACAAACCGATGCTCCAGCATATGCCCCTGTGGTGATGTATCTGAAGAGTTGCAATTTATACAAAACAGATATTATTGCAGCGTATGAATCAGCTATCAAAGCGAGAGAAATATTTGAAAGCCAACAAGATATTGAGGGTATTATTCGAATAAATTTTGTAATTATAAATATTAACTATAGTTGGACAAATAGAAAATATTATGGTGAATATGAGGCAGTGGAGACTTTGAAGAAGCAAATTTTTGAACTATTGCCACTTTCTAGCTATCCCATACATCACATGAACTATTGTGCATTGTCCATTATTTACCTAAGGAATGGCTATAGTGACGCTGAATATGTATTCAAAGTAGATAGCATCATTTGCGAAGCACAGAATTTTGTGCATCAAAACCCAAAAGTTGAATATTTACTACCCACGATATATCATTATGCAGACGCCAATACCTATGATGTTGATACGCACCATATTCACAATGATTATGCGCTTATGGCATTGCAAACAAGAATTGACCCTAACAGATACATCACATATGGTAATTATGCCAATAAGTTTTACAGGCCACATAATATCCGTGATAGTATCATAAAATATACTCAATTGAGTATGATAAGTAATCACGGAAAAGATTTATTATTTCTTGCAAGTCAATATAAACAGTTGGCTGGCATGTATGAAGATTTAGGAAATTATCCATTAGCCATAGAGTATCTTTATACATATGACAGCTTGTCACAAATCATCAATGAAAATATCCGCCAAAAAGAAATATTGGGAGTGGAGACTAAGCATAAGTATGAAAAAGTGCAAATCCAAAAAGAACAGTTGATCCGGGAGAAAAGGAATGGTATTATTGCCATTGTACTCATCACTTTTATGTTGATATTGATATCCAGTCTATTGGTCTATTTAAAAAAAATCAATGCTAGGCAGAAAGCATGGATAAAACTGAAAGATAACATTATCTCTGTCATTTCTCACGACCTCAAGTCGCACATGATAGCCATTGCTGAAACATCAAAGCTGATTTTTGAGGCCATGAATAGGAATGATTTGGATTCGGTAAAAGATGTTTATCCATCATTCAATAACATGGTGTCCAGTATGTATGCATTCACTTTAAATCTAGTTGACTGGCTGAAAGATAAAGATGGACTACAAGATAAAGAGTTAGTTAGAATACTAATTCAGAATTTGCAAGAATCAACTCTATCCTATGGACGATTCAAAAATGTTCACATTAAGTTTTCTGAGTCATTACTGGATACGGCAAAAAGAGAGATTTATGCGGCAAAAGGCGCAGAAGTCATCATTCGGAATTTAGTGTCCAATATTATCAATCATACAGACGCAACCGCTATCGAAATAGGTGGTGATTTGAAAGGTGAATATTTGTATATATCCATTACAGATGATGCCACTCCTATGGATGATGATTCGTATGATTTTGTAATGGACCGACTGAAGTCGGGATACACAGACAGGTTGTTTATGTCGCAAGGATTTGGATTGTCATTGGTAAGCAGGTTTATGAAATTTACTTTTACTAAAGTGGAAATCAATCGGCTAGAGGTCGGTCATCTATACCTACTGAGTATAAAGATGGTTTGATTAATTAGAAGCTAGTGCTCTTTCAAGGTGAAAAAGCAAATAATCCCCGTAACTAAATGCGTAGCATTTGGAAGCTTTGTAAGCTAAGAATTTTTTCCCGGGATTGACGATCATCCTCAAAAGCAAGGGTCGTAGGTACTACCCTTGTTTAAATCTTGTATGAATCGCTACTACAGCCCCTCGTATAATTCCGTTCGGAAAGCCCTGAATTGAAATCCATCTTTATAAGATAAAAACGTGCCTTCGGGACTAATATACTAAAGGTCTGCAAAAAAATAGAACACAAAGTTTAAGTAGTCGCCCCTTAAAAACCATTTAACTCATTGATATTGTGAAAAATAAGTGCCATAATTTTTGGAGATATATGCAAGAAATGGTAAATTTGGGTTCTAAACCTTGCAAATTGATATGAAGCCTGTAA
>Ga0209278_1000359_pt1 | contig 39907 bp, 59 predicted proteins | sample JI81BgreenDNA_FD_187504 | JGI IMG/M metagenome (GOLD analysis project Ga0209278, IMG submission 187504) | Wastewater effluent complex algal communities from Wisconsin, to seasonally profile nutrient transformation and Carbon sequestration -... | ecosystem: Engineered > WWTP > Effluent > Algae...
CCAGGCAAGCCCGCATCACGCTATCGAATGTCTCTTGCGAGATCGGGCGGTTGCCGGTCGCGGGAGCGGTCGTAAACCAGTAGATCCGGCGCTTGCCATGCCAGACAAAGCCCGCGCCGCCATCCGCGTTGCGGACCACGGGGACGCGGTTCAGGGCCAGCTTATGCATCATCTTGTCGGGCGTCAGGCGTGGCGCCCTGCCCATCTTGAATAGCCCCTTGCACACCAGAGGCCACAGGATGCAAAGTTCCTCGGCGGTGTGCCAAGGCGGCGCACGGTGGGGCAATCGCCCGCCTAGCGCCGCCAGAACGCCCCCAGAGGCCTTGTCAGCCTCCACAGCGCCCTTCACCCGCAAAGGGTCAAGCAACTCGTCGAGCAGGTTCCTGGACGGGTTCTGGCGGATCGCAATGGCCAAGCGCTCCACAGCATCCGCAGGCTTGGGATTTACTGCCCAATTCGGCGGGGGCCGATGCTTGAACCAATAGCGCTTAGGCATTGGCCGCCACAGGCGCAAAGGCGCTGCCATCCGCAGCCGCGTTCAGGCCCGCAATGAGGCAACCGATCAGGCTATTCAGATCATGCACCAGCGTGGAAGCCTTGCAGCCGTGAAAGCGGTTGATATTGAACGAAAGCCAAGCCCCGTCCACGCCTTGCAAGCGGGATCGCGCGCCATGCCACGAAAGCAGCCGATCGCGCTCGCCCGCTTCCAGCCAAAAGGAAACGCCGAGCGCGCCGGGGACTTCCACGCGGCAACGCATGGAGCGGTCGGAATGGTCGTGCTCCACGTATTCGATCACAGCCGCAGGGCAGTGGGCAGTGACCGCGGCGCGTAGATCGTGCTCGAATTGCAGCCGATCGGGCTTGCGCGCGGTGCTGGTGACGCTGGTGTAGGTCATTGGGCCTGTTCCTTCTCCAGATCGGGAAGCCATTGCACCCGATAGCGATAGCAATTGATCGTGCGCCAGCGATTGCGCTTGTCCGGCTTGCTGGCCATATACCACGGCCAGCGCGCAAGCCTGTCTGTTGCGTCGGGGTCACGATAGGCCACCACGTCCCGCTCGTTGCCAGGCGCACGAAATTCACGCTCTCCACAGTCGCGGGTCGGTTCCTTTCGTAGGTAGATTGTCAACATGGCAAAGCCTCTCCGGTTTCAGGGTTGACGCGTTCCCAGCCGCCAAAGGCGAGGAAATCCCGCACCTCTTGCGCTTCGGCTTCGGTGAGGTCGTCAGCTTCGGGCAAGGGCGCGTAGATCGTCGAGGACACGCACAAGCCTTGCGCGGTGCGGATCACCGGCAGGACGCGGCCAGCGCCGCCAGGATCGCGCCTGCGGATGTGGAAGTGGTTAGGGGTCACTGGTCGAACCTCCGAAGGGTGAGACGATGCGCCAGATCGCGGCCTAGGTCATATGCCTCGTCAAGCGCGGTGTAGGTTTCCCCGTCTCCGTCATAGTCACGAGCCGGGTCGGCCCAAGTGAAATCAAGGCGAAATTCGAGCATCCCGAGAACGAAGGCGCCGAGGCGTGTTGTTGGTTCAAAGGTCACGATATGTCCCTTTCGTATTCATCGCCGCATTTGCGGCAGGTGTAGACCAGCACAGGGCCAGAATATGGCTCCCGTTGCCAGTCGTGTTCGCAGGTGCTGCGGTCGAGGGGTTCGGGCATGAGTTAGGCTTCCCTGACAAAGGTATGAGGCCGTTCGGGATGCCAGATCACCCGTTCGCGCGCGGTGTGCGGGTTGAGAATGTCCCGGCATTTGCCAGCGCAAGGCTCGGCCCAGACGGTCCCGCTATGGTTGGTCGTGATCGTCTTTTCCGTGCCGCATTCGGAGCAGGCGTAGACCCGCGCGGCGACTTTCGGCGTCCAGCCGGGTTGATCGGCGTTGTGGTGCTCACACATGGTTCAGCCCTTCCATTGGCTTAGGGGTTGGTTCAGGCCTGTGGCCCATAGTAGCCAGCGCCGTCACGCTTGGCGATTGCGCGCCCGATTGCGCGGATCGTGTCATGGCGGACGCGCGCGGGCCTCGCCTCGTATGCGCGCTCGCTCCAGTAGGTCACAGCCCGCGCATAGGCCCGCAAGGCGACTTTCACCTGCGAAGGGAAATGCTCGCGCACACAGCCGCTAATCTGCGGTCCGTGATCGCCATAGGCCTTGAGAGCAGCGCCGGCCAAATCGTCATGCGCCCGCGCATTGGCAAGGCACACTTCAAAGCATGCCACTACGTCACGAAAGCGGGGATCGGTAAGATGTTTCATCGGTTCAGCCCTTCCATTGCTGTCTTGAGGTTCTAGTCACTAGACTACGTTTCGCACCTAGTCAAACGCTAAATGCAATCAGGCCCGAATTTTTCGACGCAGGCGCAATAATCGCGGAAAGCAGCTTCACGAGTTGGGAAATATCCTCGTTGCCACAATTGGCCATAGGCGCGCACCACAAGGCGGAAACCCTCGCCCGTCGCTTGGCAGATCGCACGGAATGGCGGAGCGGGTTTCGCGCGGGGCTTGCGGGCTTTCTTGGGGCGCCAGAGTTTGCGCCTGGTCGCCACAAGGTTGATACGGCGCAGGTCGAGCGGGTTCCCGTTACGATGGCGCAGGTAAACCGCGCCAGCACCCGGCACAAGGTCATTGGCCATATGCACCATTTGCTTACCGTCCCCGGTGTCGATGAAACGCACCACACGCAAGGCCGTTCGGCCTCGATGCGCGGTCCAACGGTGCTTGTGGATCTTGGGAATGTCCCGCGCATCTATCACGGCCTCTTGCCCACCGGCTAACGGCACAAAGGCAAGGTTGCCAGAAACACGGATACCGGATACAATCACATCAGGCATGGCAAGCGAACCTCTTGCTAGTGTCAGGGCCGGTCGAGCGCGCCAACGCTCCCGGCCCAAACTCCCTAACCCATATCGCAGCCATAAGCAAGCCTCACTAGAGGCAGGCTATAGACTACGCCTGCTAGTAAATAGACTATGCGCGATTAAAACTTTCCTTAGAAGGTCAGGCTATATCGCCGCAAAAAGGGCGCATTAGGGGACTTGACAGAAGTGTGATTGTATGTCAGAGCGGGGCGCGGCCCTAAATCCCCGTAGGGGACGCTCTGACATACAATCACACTTGTCGTCCCCTCTAGCGCCCATTGCTGGCGGATGAAGCCGGACTAAGGTGGGGAAAGTAGGGAAAGAAAAAAGAGAATATAGACTACGTGAGGCGGTATTATGTTAAATGATGATACCTTGTCACTTGGTTGCAATTGCAACTAGATGCGGACGATCGGGCGCCTAGGCTTGGACCTGGCGACCAGAGAGGGCGAGAGGGGCGCAAGGGGCCTAGGTGGTTCCTGACTGCGTTTGAGGGACCAGAAGGCTTGGCGGTAGGCGCGGGGCGAGAGAAAGGGATCAGGCATGGCTCAAACCTCTCCATGGCCGCTAAAGCTGGCAAGGTGCTCGGCAATCGGGACAGCATGGTATTTCTCGCCGTTCATACGATCGGCCAGCTTGGCGTCGAGCCGGTGCAATTCCATGATGCACTCGCCCGTCTGGCGGTTGACGATAGCCCATGAGCCTTCCCAGGCTTTGAGCGGCGGGAGATTGATTGCCATAATTTTGTTCCTTCCTGAAAAATTGAGAATGTTTGTGCCTTAGCGGTTAGGCGAGGGTGTTAAACCCCCGCCAATTCCTTGTGCCGCCTTGCTGCAACTTCGGCCATGATCATGACAGCTTCGGCGGCCTTGCGGGTATCCTCGGCCATTTCCGGGTTGCCAGCGAGATCGAAACGGCGCGCGGCCTTGCGAAGGGCCGAATAGGCGCCGAGAAGGTCAAAGGCTGCATCAAGATTGGTCATTATCAGCGCTCCTATGCTGTGTTGATGCGTCTAATCTATAGACTACATTGCACCAGTCAACCCCAAAAGCGCAGATCGCGCAGATTGACGCGCCATTCGTCGCCGTTGATGATAGCATCATGCCCGTCGATCGCCGTGACGGTGCCAGTTTCGGCGCCGTTGCGCGTTTGCCAGGTAACTTGATCGCCAATCTTGAACATTTGCCAACCCTCGTTTGTTGCTGATGCGTCTAGTATATAGATTGCATAGGCTGGTGCAAGAGGAAAAATTTTCAAAAAAGATTATTTTTTCGCTTGACATAGACTAGACTACGTGCTAAACTCAAAAGGGGACCCGCCAGGATTTTGATCGGGAGGGGAGGGGGTGGTTCGGGCGCGGGCCTCGTTGCCGGGCTATGAGCCTCCCACAAACCAACCCAAATTTTCAAAACGTAGTCTATAATATACAGACAACATCGCCATTACCGACGCTATCTCCCGCCCCATTGACACCCGCCACCCCACGGGTTACACCCCACACAGGAAGGAGACACCCCGCCTTGGCCCGCAAAGGTAATCTGCCGCAAATCACTTCCATCGACGCCGAGTTCTACGCGAACATCGGGCGTTTTGCTGGCGCGCAGATTGCTACGGTGTTCGAGATGATCGGCGGCGTCTCCAGAATGGCGCAGTGGGCGGACGAGAACCCGGAGGCGTTCTTCACCAAGACCTTCCCGAAGATCGTGACGGCCCCGAAGCAAGTGGAGCACACTGGCACGGTGCGGATCGAGGATGCCATCAGGGCGCTGGAAGCCGAGGAAAGCAAGGACTACTCCTACCTTCCGGCCACACCCTACGACCCGATCACCAATGCCTTGGCCGACGAAACCCCAGAGATCGACCTTGAGCAGTTCTAGCGCCGATCTACAGTCCCGCCTGCACGAGCGCCTCAAGGTCTGGCGTGCTGATCTCCCGACATTCGCGCGTGACTGCCTCAAGATCCTCGACAAGTCTGGCCGCCTCGTTCCTTTTCAGTTCAACGAGGCGCAGATGCGCTTCCATGATGCGATCGAGACACAGCGCCGCGAGACAGGCATGGTCCGCATGACCGTGCTGAAAGGTCGGCGTCAGGGCATTTCGACCTACGTGGCGGCGCGGTTCTACTGGAAAGCCTCGCTGACCTTTGGCCGTAAGGTCTACATCCTCTCCCACGAACGCAACTCGTCCGATGCGCTGTTCGGCATGGTCGAGCGCTTCCACAAGTATAACCCCTTCGCGCCCGAGATTGGCGAGAACAACGCCCGCAAGATGACCTTCCCGAACCTCGAAGGTTCCTATACCGTGGCGACGGCAGGGAACCAGGAAGGCGGACGCGGCGACGACATCAACCTCCTTCATGGCTCCGAGGCGGCCTTCTGGCAGAATGCCGAAAGCCACTTCGCGGCCTCCATCCAGTGCGTCGCCCTTCTCCCGAACACAGAGATCATCCTCGAAAGCACTTCCGGCGGCCCGAGCGGCAAGTTCTTCGAGACGTTCAGGGCTGGCGAAGCGCGCACCGGCATCTACCGTTCCATCTTCATCCCGTGGTTCATCCAGCCCGAATACACCTACCCGCCTTCCGAGGACTTCACCCTCTCTGACGAGGCACCGGACGAAGTGACCCCTTCCGAGGTGGACATCCAGGCCGCCTATGGCCTCACGAATGAGCAGATGGCGTGGCGGCGCGTGAAGATCGCGGAACTCGGTCTGCGCCGCTTCAACCGCGAATACCCGTCCTGCGCCGATGATGCGTGGGCCTCGACAGAGAACGACCACTTCATCTCGCCAGCCGCAGTCCTTCGCGCCCGCAGCCGCAAGACAGAGCCTTCTGGCCCGCTGATTATCGGCGTTGACCCCGCAGGTGGTGGCGGCGACAGGTTCGCGGTCGTCTGGCGCCGCGGTAATTGCGTCACGAAGGTCGAGTGGCGCAACAAGATCAATACGCTGGAAGCCACCGCCTGGCTTCTGGAAATCCTCGAACGCGATCGTCCCGACCGCATGAACATCGACAGCGGCAACATCGGGCAGGCGATCATCACCAATTTGCGCGCCACACGGCCTGACATCACGGAATGCGTCCGCTCCGTAGCCTTTGGCTCGCCCTCCCAAGCCAAGATGGCCCAGCGTACCCGCGTTGGCCCTGAAAACCGCCGTGCAGAGATGTGGGGACGCCTCAAGGAATGGATGGAAGATCAGGAAGGCTGCGCCGCGATACCCGACATCGACGATCTGTGCGCCGACATCGTCGCCGTGAAGCCGATCCACCGGACAAATGGCGACTGGCTCCTGATGTCGAAGGCAGACATGAGGAAGAACGGCGTTCGCAGCCCTGACCTTGGCGATGCACTGGCCCTCACCTTCGCTTCCAAGGAGTATTTCGCCCCGCGCAACGAGCCGACAATCCCGATCGGGCAGCAGGGAATTGCCGAACCCGCTCCTGCGGTGTATGAGAGCGCAGTTTCGTCACAACCGGGAAGCTGGATGATCTGATGCCCACCTTGAGCAGCGAAAAGCGCGTCCGCAAGCCCGCGACCCCCAAGGGATACGATAGCATCGACGCGTTTCTACAGGAGATGCGCGAAAATTATGCTCGTGCTATCAGCGGACAGGACGAAAAAGCCAACCGCGATGCCATGCGCGAGGACATCGAGTTCGTCTTTGGCGAGCAATGGGAGAAAACGGCCAAAGAGCGCCGCGTGGCGGCCCGCAAGCCCGTTCTCACCATCAACCGCCTTCCCGCCTACGTGGCGCAGGTCGTCGGCAACCGGCTGCTCAATGAAACCGAAATCCGCGTCTATCCCGATCATGGCGGCACGAAAGAAGTCGCGGAACTGCGCGAGGCGTTGATCCGTTCGATCTTCAAGAACTCGAACGCCGATTTGGCCCGCGACGAGGCCATGAAGTATCAGGTGATCGGCGGCGTGGGCTATTACGCCCTCGAAATCGACTATGCCGCCGACGATGTGTTCGATCAGGAAATCCGGATCAAGCACATCCCCGACCCGTTCTCGGTCGTGATCGACGAACTCTCCGTCGAACCCGATGGCGGTGATGCCCGTTTCGGTTTTGTGGCCGAGAGCGTCCCGAAAACCCTGTTCCAGAAGAAGTTTCCGTGGGCTTCTGTCACCTCCTTTGCCGAGGACTACGAGCAATGGATCAGCGACGAGGCTATCCGTGTCGTCAGCTATTGGCGCATGGTCGAGGACGGCACCAAGTGGCTCGCGCTGATGGTCGATGGCTCGGTGCAGCGCTTCGACGACTATGATCAGGTGATGGTGGCCTACACCATGACTGGCCAAGTCGTCGATCGCGACGGCGAACCCTATGCCCGCGAAGTGCCCAACCGCTTCGCCCAGATGTATCTGTGCAGCGGCAACGACATCCTCGAAGGCCCCTACAACCTGCCCTGCACCTCGATCCCCATCTTCCGCGTTCCGGGCTGGGAACTGCGCGATGGTGAGAAATACGTGCGCTGGGGGCTGGTGCGCTACCTCAAAGACCCGCAGCGCCTCCACAACTACTGGCGTTCGGTGCAGGCCGAGCAGCTTATCGCGGCGCCGCGCAACAAGTGGCTGGCCACCCGCGAGGCCGTGGCGGGCTTCGAGAAGGACTGGCGGGCCAGCGCGATCTCCGACGACCCGCTGCTCCAATACAACGCCGAAGGCGGAAAGCCCGAGCGTGTTCAGGCCCCGCCGCTCGACACCGCGCTCCTGAACGAGAGCGCCGTGACGGTGCAGGACATGCGGGATGTCTCGAACATCCACGAAGCCGCGCTCGGCATGAAGTCGAACGAAGTTTCGGCCAAGGCGATCACGGCGCGCCAGCAGATCACCGACCTCGGCACGTTCATCTACAGCGATCGCCTTCGCATGGCCGACGAGCGCTGCGCCAAGGTGATCAACGAACTGATCCCGACGATCTACGACACCTTCCGCATCGCCAAGATCGTCGGCCCCGATGGCGAAGCGATGCTCGCGCAACTGAACAACCCGCAGAACCCGAACACGGATGTCACCCTCGGCAAATACGCCGTCACCGTGACCGTTGGCCCGTCCACTGTCACCAAGCGCGCTCTGGCCGCCGAGCAGATGATGGGCTTCGTGAACGCCGTGCCGGAAAGCGCCGCGATGGTGATGGATCTTGTGGCCGAAGCGCAGGATTGGCCGAAGGCAGACGAGTTCGCGCGCCGTTTCGCGGCCATGCTGCCCGACACTCTCAAGCCGCAGGACGAAATGACGCCCGAGGATCAGCAGAAGGCGATGGAAGCCGCGCAGATGGAGATGATCCAGAAGCAGATCGCCCTCAAGGACGCTGAACTCGAACTGGCCATGAAGCAAGCGGAGATCGAAAAGACCCAAGCCGAGACGGAAAAACTGCGCGCAGACGCGGCACAGTCGCTCGCCAATGGCGAAGCGCGTATTTCGGATGTCGAAAGCCGCATCCAGGAACGGGAAATCAACACCGCACTCGCCATTGACGAAAGGACAGAGTAATGAGCGATACCCAACCGACCGAGGACGAACTGAACGCCGCCGAAATGGCGACTTTCATTACCGGAGAGCCGCCTGAACCGACTTCCGAGGACGAAAAGGAGGCTGTCGAGGCCGAAGAAGCCGAAGAACAGCCCGACGAGGACGAAAACGAGGCCGAAGAAGGCGACGAGGACGCCGAAGAAGCCTCGGAAGGCGACCAAAATGACGAACCCAAGCGCCGACGCTCTGGCGCGGAGCGCTATCGCCGCCAGCGGGAGCGCGCAGAAGCCGCCGAAGCCCGCGCCGCGGCTCTGGAAGCCCGTCTAGCGGCGTTGGAGCGCGGTGAGAAGCCGCAGGACACGCCCGACTTGACGAAAGGGCCGATTTCTGTCACGAATGAGGCTGTCAAGGAACCCGATCCGGCGAATTACACCTACGGCGACCTTGATCCGCGATACATCGCAGATTTGGCCGATTTCAAGGCCGAACAGAAGATCGCGGCACTGCGGCAGGAAATGCAGGCCACCGAGCAGCAAAAGGCTGCGATGCGAGAGGCCGAGCAGATCAAGACCCGCGCAGAACAAACGGCGCAAGTCGGCTCCGAGCGCTACGCAGACTTCAACGAAGTCGTGATCGAAGGCGCAGAAGAAGGCGAGTGGCCTCTCACGCAACCCATGCTGGAAGCAGCACTCGACTCGGACAAAGGCGCGGATATTCTCTACTATCTGGCCAGCAATCCGACCGAAGCTGAAAAAGTCGCAGCCATGAGTGTGCGTGAACTCGACCGCTGGGTCGGACGCATGGAAGCCCAATTCGACCGGCCCGCGCCGCGCAAGGTTTCCAAGGCACCCCCTCCGGTCAACTCCGCTCGCGGCTCAGGCGGCAAATTCTCCGCCAACCCCGCGACCACCGATTTCGCCGCTTTTGAAAAGCTGGCACAACAGAAGGTCTGAGTGAAATGGCCAACGTTTTTCTGAATGCCCAAGAGTATGCGAACACCATGCTCTTGCTCGCCAAGAACCAGCTTGTCACCGGCAAGCTCGTCAACGGCAAGTTCACCAACCAGGTGACTGACCAGAACGGTCTGACCGTCAGCGTCAAGCGCCCGCCCCGTTTCGCCCGCAACGATGCGTCGGCCATGAGCGCCGCGCTGGCCAAGCAGGACATCGTGACCGGCTCGGTGCCCGTCACCGTGAACCAGTATGCGAAGGTCCACATCGGCGTCGGCGACATCGAATATGTCCAGTCGTTCAACGCTCTGATGCGTAACGAGACGATGAAGTCGGCGGCTTCGACCCTCGCGCACCAGATCGACGCTCACCTGCAAGCGCAGGTGGCTCGCTTCTCGCCCTATGTGGGTTCGGCGACCCTCGCCACTGACGCGAACAACGTTCTCGCCAGCCCGGCGGACTTCAACCGCGTCCACACCCGCCTGATGGACTACGGTGTGCCGAACAGCGATCTGTGCGCCACCGTGACCTTTGCGGACGGCGAGCGCATTCGTGGCTCGCTGATCGGCGGCGACATTCAGGGCGTGAACCGCACTGCCCTTGAGCGTGTTCGCATCCCGATGCTGTCGGAAATCGACCTCTACGCCACCCAGCAGTGTCCGGCTGTCACCAACGGCACCCGTGTTGCCGCGGCCACCACGCTGATCAACAACGGCACCCTGTCGGTCAACTACCGCGATGTGAAGGACACGATGGTCCAGACCATCACGGTCGATGGGCAGGCTCCGGGCGCCACTTGGCGCGTGGGCGAAAAGCTGACCATCGCGGGCGTGAACGCCTACGACTGGCGCAATCAGGTCAATCTCGGCTACCCGCAGGTGTTCACCATCGTCGGTGGCAACGCTTCGCCCGCTGGTTCGCCGCTCGGCACCACGATTACCGCTGGCGCGGGCGGGGCTGCGACCCTGATCATCAGCCCGCCGATCATCGTGCCGAACACCAACGATGGTGTCGATACCTCGGCCAACACCGCGTTCGCCACCTGCTCGGCGGCTCCGGTCAACGATGCGATCGTCACCCACCTCGGTGCGCCGGGCGCGACCCGTCGCATCCGCGCTGCGTGGAACAAGTCGGCCATCACGCTGGTGTCGGCCAAGCTGCACACTCCGTTCTCGGGTGAAAGCAGCTTCGCCACCGATCCGGAAACCGGCATCACGATCCGCTACTGGCGTGGTTCCGACATCTCGACCGGCGAACACATCCATCGGTGGGACTGCATCTACGGTGCGACCAACCTCGACCCCCTGATGGGTTGCGAAATCAGCGGCGCGTAACCCCTTCCGCGTTGCTTCTGGCCGGAGCGGGCATTCCAGTCCTCTCCCCCGCTCCGGCCACTTTTCGAGGATACCCTGATGGAAGTTCAAGAAGGCTATTCTGCCAACCGCATCGCGGCGAACAGCACCAACAACCTCACCTGCAACAACGTGGCGGGCTTTTTGGCCGATGCGGCGGGCACGATCACGGTGACGCTGCTCGACACCCCGAACGTGGTGCTGATCAACGCGATGGCTGTGGTGGCTGGCGGCTACTATCCGATGCCGTTCCGCGTGAATGCTGCGGGTGTGCGCGTCGTGACCGCCAGCGGCGCGGCGGGCTGCCTGTTCACGGCCTAGAGCAATGGTCGCCTCGATCTTTTCTGCCAATATGCGGCTTCGGGTGGGCGCGCTTTGGACGCCGGCTGACCTTGCCACGGGGCCTACGCATTGGTTTGACGCGGACGACGCGGCAACGCTGACGTTGAACGGCTCACGGGTTTCGGCATGGGCAAACAAGGGGAGATCTGGCGGGGCGGTGTCCCAGTCGAATAACGACAATCGCCCGACGCTTGACCCCGCTGGCTTCAACAGCAAGCCCGTTGTCCGCAACGCAAACACTACATGGTTCACCACAAACTTTGCGGTCGGGGCGGCGTTCCGGCTTTACGCGGTTCTGAACGTGTCGGCAGCACAGACTTCGCAATCTATTTTGGGCGGGGCGAACACCATTGTTCCGCTGGCCCAATCAGGCTCGTCGGCTACGGATGTTTCAAGGGTTAATAACGCGAACGTAGTTGCTCCTCAAAACGTCTTTATCAATTCGGCAAGCGTCACTGTCGCGAATCGGGGGCAAATGCACTCCCAGCTAACTGGAAGCGGTAAGATATTTTCAATTCGCAATGTTGCGGCATTTTCAGGATTTACGCTGTTTCTGCCGCCAGTCGGCTCCTTTGTCCCCGCAGGCGACTTTGCCGAGATCATCTTGTTGCCGGAAAGCACGGTCAGCCAAGACATAGAAGATCGCATACATGGGTATCTGGCGTGGAAGTGGGGATTGCAATCGCTGTTGCCCGCGCTCCATCCTTACAAAAATGCAGCCCCGACAAATAGCGCGCCCCCCGCGCCGTCGAACCTCGTCACTTATTTCGGCAGCACCGTCACTTATAACGGCGACCAAATCACTTACGAAAGCATGGCCGCATGACTACTATCCAGACCGCGCTTACTGAACTCGGCTTCGGCGGACTTGCTTATGGCGGAGAGTTTGGCCCTGTTGTCGGCACAATTGACCCGCATCATCCTTTTTTCGGTGCCGTAGGCGATATTGAATACGGCATCCAAGGTGCGTTTAGCGGAAACGTTCTGACGGTCGAAAGCAACTTCACCCCGTCACAATACTATGTCGGGAAAAGGCTTTGGTCGGCTCTGTTCGTGGGGGGCGCACCTCGCACGATTACCGCGATCTCTGGACGTGACATTACTTTTGATGGCGCTCCTATCGGTGCAACAACAAACGCATGGATGATCGGCACCGACGACACCGCCGCGCTCCGAAAGGCGCTGCGCTACGCTGCCTTTAGTCCGAACAGCACGTTTGACAGTTCCGGGAATTTGCTTACGGGTTCGTTTGTTGGAAACCCGCTGCAATTCGGCACTAATCCGACCTCTGCATCTTTCGGGCGAGTAGTGAAGTTGCGCGCGGGCCATCGCTACGGCGTGATGAATACCGCCGCAGAGTGGGACGCATATCAAGCTAACCCCGCAACAGGATCTAAAGCAGCCCTGACAGTGCCCCGCCGCTGCGGCATTGTAGGAGACGGCCACATGCAGTCTCTCATCATTGCCTTGCCTGCTCACAAGGGCAATGTGGTGATGACAGAAGGTTCGGAACATCCAACGTTTAATGCGAACGCTTACACGGATTTCGTCACACTTTCGGATTTCGGCATTGAAGGCACCAAGGGTTTTATCGGTAGCGATGCAACCCGCGATGGCGATAATCTGCGCGTCCGCACTGCCTTTGAGGGTTATCAGTATATTGACCCGCATATCCGAGTGAGCAACGTTGCCAGTTTTAATTCGCGCCGTGATGCGTTTTTCTTTGGCGGACGGGGTGAAATGCTTCTTTCCGAACTGCGCGGCCATCAGGCACGGCGCTACGGCCTGCACATGTTCGGGCTGGTGGATAGCCAAGTGCTAAACAGCAAGTTCGGCGGAAGCGGGCGGACTGGGATGCGTATTGACCGATCTGGTGCTTGCCGGATTGGGGATACCAAAGCATTTTACAACGGCCAACAAGGCGGAACCGATGTGCGTGACTGCGCCAACATGGTTATCGACGCCGACCAAAAGTTGAACGGCAAGGTTCTCGTTTCGGGTTGCGACTTGCAAGAGGCGCGCGGCTCCAACCTTGTTATCGCGACTGCCGGTTATAACCACTTTAGCGGCCTGCGCTGCCAAGACCCCGGACAAGAAAACGGTTTGCAGGGGGGTGCGTTGCCGACCGTTCGCGCTGGTATTCACCTGCTAAATGCGTCGTCCTCCGAAAACTCCTTCGAGAGTGTGATCGTTGAGCCTTCTGTGCGTGGCTTCCAAGCCGACAACATGAAAGGGACGCACGCACTGTTCATTGAAAACGGCCCTTCTGCCAATGTCGGGACGATTGTCACGCAAGCTGACGCTGCTTGGAAAACGGCCAAGATTGGCGGCACCGGCACTACCAACGGAGCGAATACCGGCCTTCGCGTCGATGGCGTGCCGCTGACATGAACCGCGCCAGCACCGGTCTGAATGTGCTCTTGGCCGCGATGGCTTGGGATATGTGGCTCGCACCGCGTGACTTCATCGAAGTGCCTATTTGCAGGGGGGACGTATGAACCGGACTGAAAGCGATCGCGCATTTCGGGCCGTAAAACATTTACCCAGCCGCCCGCCAATGATATGACGATCGCAGAAAGGACAGGACAATGACCGAAGAAGCAACCTTCCCCTCCTGGCGTTACGGCCCCAAAGGCGAAGCCGAGATTTTCCAGTCGGAAGCCGATGTGCCGAAGGGCTGGAAGGATGCGCCTTTTGCCGAAGCACCAGACTCCGTTGCCAAAGCGTTCGACCATGATGGCGACGGTCGGCCCGGTGGTGCGATCGCTCCCGAGCCGACCGATCGGCTCAAGGAACTGCGTGATGAATACCGCGCTCTCGTCGGCAAGAAGCCCTTTGCGGGCTGGGACGAAGCCGAACTGGAAACCCGCATCAACGCGGCCAAGGCTCCCGAGCCGGAAGTCGTCGAGATCGACACCACGGAGTTCTAAGCCATGCTGGCCTCACGCGCAGTCGAACGAGCCTACCGTGAGGCCGCTATCAAGGCACTCGGGGACGGCCTCACCGAAGCCGAATATACCGAGGGACTTGATCGCCTCAATGGCTTCCTCGCCTCGCTGTTCGCAGGTGAGGTCGGGCAACTCCTGTCCGACTGGCAAGTTCCGGCTGTGCTGCGAACCGCGCCGGTCACGACCAACAATCTTGCTCTGCCGTTCCCGCAGAACACCACCAATCTGAACCAGCCGTTCGCCACGACCGAGCGGCAGACCGACCAACGCGACTCCTACCCGCCAGCCAATTCGCGGGTGCTGTGGGGCGGGCAGACGGACGCCACGATCTATCTGCCGGAATACCCGTCCGATGGCGCTCGCATGGAGTTCGTGAACGTTGGCTCGACGGCCACCCTCACTGTCCTGGGGAACGGTCGGCGCGTCAACGGGGGAGCCAGCCTGACGTTCGCCAGTAGCGCAGTGCCCGTCCTGCTTTTCTACCGCGCGGACCTCGGCAACTGGCTCCCCATCGCGCCTCTCGGCCTGAACGACGAAACCCCGTTGCCCGCCGAGTTCGACGATCTGCTCGTTGCTGGCACCGCGATCCGTCTCACGGCGCTCGACGAGATCAACCCGCAGAGCGGCACCATGTTCATCTACGACCGGCTGCTCAAGCGGTGCAGCCAGCGTTATCGCCAGCCTGCCAGTCAAGCCTACGACAGCGCCGCGATGATCCCGAGCGAACAACCCTTCAATACCACCGGTGGGGGCTACCGCGAATGGTGAGTGTCCCCCTCGGCCAGACTGATTGGCGGCGCGATTATTCCCGTGCCCCCTATCTGCGCCTGCGAAACCGCTTCCTCGAAGAAAACCCCGCCAACGGGGTCGAAGGCGTGTCGCTGCTCGCCCGTCCCGCTCTCAAGCGTTGGCTGAACGTGGGCGACGGCCCGAACCGTGGTCTGTTCAGCGAGGCGGGCGCGTTTGATGGTGCGCTGTTCGTCATGAGCGGGCGCGTTCTCTACCGCGTCTCGACCTCGGGCGCGACCACGCTGATCGGCAACAGCTTCTTCAATGACGGCGACGAAAAGACGCGCGCCAGCATGGCGGCGACCGCAGCCCTCGGCAGCACCCCCGAGAACCTGTTCATCGCGGATGGCAAACTGCTCAAGGTCTATCGCAACGCGGCTTTCGCCCGCGGCGAACTGACTGCGACCACGAATATCGCCAATGGCGACACCGTGGAGATCGGCGGCACCTATTACCTATTCACCAATGGCGGCGTGGACAGCGGCACTCCGGCGGGGACGCTGGCGAACCCTTGGCGCGTGGCGCACACCGGCAGCAACAACCTCGCCAATTTCCAAGCCCTGTTCGAGGCCATTAATGACAGCGGCACTCCCGGCACGACATATTCGACCGCGCTGACGGCGAACACGTCTGCCGAAGCCACTGGCTATACCTCGGCTACTCTGTTCGTAAAGGCGATCGCGGAAGGCGTGATCGGCAACACCATCACGACGACCGAAACCAGCACCCACATGGCTTGGGATGCTGGGACGTTGACGGGCGGCCTTGATGCGGGCCTCACGCTCGTCGATATGCCTGCGGGCCTGAAACCTATCTCGGTCGCGTTCATCGCGGGCTACATCATCGTCGTCCCTGCGCCCGAGGCTGGCTACATCGGGCGGTTCTATTGGGTTGAACCGGGTGCGACCACGGTTGACCCGCTCAATTTCGCCACCGCCGAGCGCAGCCCTGACCCGTTGGTGGCGGTGCGGACCGTTGGCGACCAGTTTGCCCTGTTCGGCCAGACCACCACGGAAATGTGGTTCCCGACCGGCGACAGCAACGCGCCCTTTGCGCGCAGCCAGTCCCGCGTGTTCGACCGAGGCATCTGGGTCAACAGCGATGTCTCGATCAAGGATACCCTCGTCCTGATGGACACGGACGGCGTGGTCTATCGCATCGACGGCGGCGGGCCGCAGCGCATCAGCGACAACTCGGTCGAGGAACGCACCCGCCGCGCCATCAGGACCGCCACCAGCCCCGCCGCGCCGCCCACGGAAGGCTCGCCGGGGCCACTCACCGTCACCCTGTCCACCGGCCTGACCACGCTGTCGGAAGCCAACACCACCGGCACTTTCACCCCTGTCAGCGTGGCGATCTCGGGCGGCGTTGGCCCCTACACCATCCGTTTCTTCTGGGGCAACCAATCGCAGGGGACGTTCGCGTTCGTCGGCGCGACCAATCAGGAGTTCGCGGTTCCGACCGTTTCTGGCGTGGCGAACTCGACCACCGCAGTCGGCACCCTGTTCTGCTCTGTGACGGACGCCAACAGCACCATCGTAACCAGCGACGGCGTTGGCTTTCAGTTCACCAACACGCTCGATCCGAACGCGCCGCCTCCGGCCCCCACCACGCTCTCGGTGCAGGTTACGCCAGCCTTCGGCGCAGGTTCGGCGCGCAGTCAGCCGTCCTTCAACTTCGGGAACTTCACCGCTGGCGTGACGGGCGGCACTGGCCCCTTCACCTACCAGTGGTATTTCGAGACGGCCTCGGATGGCACTTTCGCCATTTCCGCGCCCGCCGCAGCCACCACTGTGCTGTCTGTCAGCCGCGTGGTGACTTTCACCACCGCCAATGCGACCGTGCGCTGTCGCGTCACCGACAGTCTCGGCGCGGTTGGCACCAGCAATTCGGTCGGGCTGACCTACACCAACAACGGGCTGGACAGCGAGGTGATCCCGTGAGCAACTGGATTTTCGAGGACTGCACATGGGACGACGCCGACATCTGGATCGACGTTGGCCAATGGCGCGATGATTGCTCGGTGCCGCTGCCCGACTATCAGCAAATCGTGTCCTTCGCGTTCAGCCTTGATGGCCATGACTTCTATGTCCTACGTCTCGGGCCGAACGAAACCCTCGTCTATGACCTCACCACTGGCTCATGGTCGTCGTGGGACGGGCAGGGCCGGAACGTCTGGCCGGTCAACAGCGGGTTCAATTGGGTGTCGGTTCTCGGCTCCCTCGATCCGAACGCGCCCGCCACGAACGTCATTCTCGGGGACGACACTTTTTCGACCCTGTGGACGCTGACGACCAGCTTGGCAGCAGACGAAGGCCCGTTCGTGAACGACAGCCGCCGCGAGTTCTCCCGCGCCGCCACCGGTGGCATCCCGCTCCGTAGCCGCACCTCGCCGCGCTGCAACGCCGTCACGCTCACCGCTTCGATTGGCGACCCGTTCATGGCGACGACCGCCATCACCTTGCGGATCAGCGACGACAACGGGGCCAGCTACAAGAACGCTGGCACGGTGACGGTTTTCCCGAACGAGTTCACCAAGGAAGTGCGCTGGCGCTCGCTCGGCCTGATGCGCGCACCGGGCCGGATTTTCGAGATCGTGGACAGCGGCACAAATGTCCGCATCGACGGACTGGATGTGGACATCGGCAAGGTCAATCAGGACGACACGAACTGATGGCCCGCGAACCTCTCCGCTACAACACGCCGATCGTGGATGCCGCGGGCTTTCCGACCGACTACCTCACGCGCCTGTGGCAAGCCCTGCTCGGGCGCGACGGGCCAGTCATTCGCCCGCAGGCTGTGCAAGACCCGCAGACCATTGGCGACCTCACCATCACGGCGGATAATGACACCACGCTCACCTTCCGCTATAAAGGCTCGGACGGCGTAATCCGCACCGGCTCAATCACACTCACCTAGGGCTGAAACATGGCGCAGCAGATCATCCAGAACCTTGAAAGCGGCGCTGTTGTCCGCGGCAAGATCAACGCGAATTTCACCGAACTTTATGCCACGGAACTCGGCATCAGCACTTCTGGCGGTGCGGCGCTGGTCGGCACCGCAGACGGCGGCACGGTGCAGGACTTTATCGACGCCACCGTTGGGGGCAGCGCGATCCCCAGCGTAGGCTTCTACGGGGCATTGACGCCTGCCTCGACCGCGCTTGCTACCGTGGGGGCAGCGTTTGCCGATCTCGGTGCTGGCGGGCTGCTGGCCTCGATTGCCGAGGTGAGCATCGGGGCGGCGACTGCCAATAACCCTGGCGTCGATATCATTGGCGAGAAGGGTATCTATTTTGAGGGCGCAACTGGTGGGCGGCGGCTGATCAACAAGCCGGGGCGTGATGCTTCGCTGCACCAATGGGGGCGTGAGAACCTTGTGCGCTGGCTGGAAGGGCTGCGGACGGGCGAGGCGCTCAAGGTCGCGCTGGTGGGGGACAGCAACACTGCGGGCTTTGTCGGCACGCTGCTGCAATCCTATTTGGACAGCCTGCCGAATGTGACCGTGACGAACTTTGGCGTGTCGGGGACGCAGATCGAGCAATGGCGCACGGCCTCGGCGCCCTACAACAGCAACGGAAAGTCGCAGGCTGACGTTATCGCCTATGACCCCGATCTCATTGTGATGTGCTGGGGAACGAACGACCCCGTGGTTGGCGGGCGGGACGCCGAGGATTTTGCGATTTCGCTGGAAGCCTCGCTGACCACCCTGCGCGGTTCGCTTGATGTGAACACCTGCTCGATCGCGGTCCTGACCCCCAGCGCGATGGGCGACACTACTGATCGTGATGAACTGTGGAGCCTCCAGCTTCGCCCGATTATCCGTGCGATGGCCGAGCGGTTCAATTGTGGGTTCTTCGACAAAAACGCGCTGTTCCCGAACTCGGCAATCGACCTTGCCGCTGGCGCGATGCAGAACAAGTGGCTGGATAGCGCCCGCGTCCACACTGCCGACCTTTCGACCAACATCCTCGCCGCAATGATTGCCGAATGGCTGGTGCCGCGTGAGTTGTGGGGTTTTACTTGGGACAACATTCCGGCCAAGGCTGCGGCGGATTTGCCGATCACCTATCCGCCCGGATTGACGATCACCCGTATGACGGATGCGGCGATTGATGGCTTTGTGCTGACGATTAACCCCGTCAGCACGGGTGGCCATTTCCCGTTGCAGGTCAACTGGGATGCAAGCGGGCCGGAACTGCGCTTCGCATGGCGCCGCGCGTTGTCGGGCGCTTGGACGGCATGGCAATTCGCGGGTTCGGACCCCGTGCAGAATGTCGGCTCCATCGCCAGCGGCTACAACAACACCGGCCTGTTCTCGCAGGCGCTCAACACCCAGCGCAATGGCAATCTGGTTTCGCTGTGCGGGCGCTTGAATGTCTCTCCGGCGGCGCAAGTCATTTCCTCCACGGTTCTCGCCAACATCGCCACCACGACGCACCGCCCCCTGATTAACATTCAGGACGCGGAGGTTGTCGCCCTGAATGCGGGTGGCACGGTGGAGCGCCTGCGCGCCGATGTGACCACTGCGGGCGATATTGTGGTGCGCGCAAGCTCCACCATGACCGACGCGACCAGCGTGGCGATCAACCTCGTGTATCGGGGTGCAGTGTGAGCCTGAAAGCCCTCTTGGCCAATCGACTGCGCGACGATGATTGCGCGGGGATGGTCAAGCCGGGGTTCGATATTGACGAATGGTTGGCCGACCCGACCAACATCCTGTTGACCGAGAATGGCATCGACATTGTGATGCTTGAAGGCAACGGGCAAGGTGTGTATAACCTCCATTGGTTGCTGGCTTCTCGCGGCAAATCGGCATTGTCCGTCGCAGAGAGACTTCTTCGCCGCGCCTTCGTCCAACATGGGGCTGTTCAGGTTTTCGGTTGGACACCCGTTCATCTGCGGGCTGCGCGCTGGTTCAATCGAAAGATCGGCGGCACTTCGCTGGGAATGCGGCAGACAGAGTGGGGGCCGATGGAAGGTTTCTCTCTGACCCGCGAACAGTTTGAGGCCAGATATGTCGTTTCTCACAGGCAAGCGAGCGAAGAACAGGGCCTTCCAGTGGCTCCAATCGTCCTTCGGCCCGATGGCGCAGCAGCAGGCCGCACAAGGGCGTCAGCTTCTTGATGTCTATCAGGGTGGGCTGGGCATCGGCAGTCCCGAGGCGTTCAACGCTGGCCTTGAGCGGTTCAAGCAGGGCACTGGATACCAGAATATCCTGCGTAGCGCGATGGAAGGCGTCACGGCCAACAGCGCAGCGCGAGGGTTGCTGAACTCGGGCGCGGCATTGCGGGCGTATCAGGATCGCAGCGCCGATCTGGCTGATCGCACTTACCAGAATTATCTGGCGCAGGTTCTCGGCGGGGCGCAGACGGCCACCGGCAACGCGCAGAACTTCGCGGGGCTGATCGGCCAAGCGGGCCAAGTCGGGCCGACGCAGGGCGCGCTGGGCGGTATCGGCGCGCTGGGTCAGGGCATCGGCGGGTTCGCCAGCCTGTTCGGGAGGAAGTGATATGACTCTCGTCGCCACTCCCGAGCAACTGGCCGAGACGGAACGCCTGCGCCGGATGTATCCGAACGCCCCCGAGTTCGCTGACGACACTTTCACCCCTCGCCCGTTCCTGACGGGCCAAACTGCTGCTCCCGCGCCCTCAATGCCGTCTCGCAATGTCCTTGCGGATGTCATGCGCCCGCGCGCGACCCAACAGGCGCAGCCTGAAAAGCCGAAGCGCAGCTTTGGCGAGACGATCGGGCGCATTGGCGACATCCTCGCCATCATGGGCGGGCGCGAGCCTGTTTTTGAGTTCTACCAGCAGCAGCGCATGGCCGAGCAGCAAGCGAATGCAGCGCGCGAAGGTCTGATGGGCTTCGCCACGGGCCAGCAGACCCCGCAGGATGTTGCGCGGCTGATCGGACTTGGCATTGACCCCGCCAAGATCAACGCGCTTCGCACGGCGGGCATGACCGAGCCGGAAATGACCGCGCTCATGCGCGAGGTCGCGGCGGCCACAGGGTTCCAGCCGGGGACGCCGGAGTTTCGCGCCGAACTGGCCCGCCAGATGAACAACCGCGGCCTTTCCGGTGCGTTGATCGGCGGCCCCGACACTGGCTACCGTGTCAATCCGCTCTACCAGCCGCCGAGCAGTTCGGCCCCCGCGCCTCAAACCCCTCAAGCACCGGCTATGGGCCAGCCTGAACCGCAGGCTCAAGGTAGCCCGCTTTCCATGAGCGACTTGCAACGTGTTGCGACCAGCTTCCCGAACGCCAACGCCATGATGGACTGGATGCGACGGAACAACATCACCGTGCGGGTTTCCACGCCGCAAGAAGCCGCGAACCTGCCGCGCGGCACCCGCCTCATTCTTCCTGACGGATCGCCCGGAGTAGTTCCCTGATGGCACAGCAAGACCCTTGGGCGGCTTTCCGCGTCAACCCCGCCGCGCAACCCTCGCCCCAACCGCGCGCCAACGATGGTTTGATTATCGCGCCGCTGCCGAACCCGCGCAAGGAGGAAGCAGACCGGCGCGCAGCTCAAGCACAAGCTCGCGCAGACGCGGCGGAGGCTCGCGCAGCGGAGACGGCGGCGTTCAATCGGAATATCGCGGAGCGCCGCCTGACCTTGGACGAGCAAAAGGCGGCGCGTGAAGCCGCCAAGAGCATGGCCACGATCAACGCCGAAGTTCTCGGGCGTGTTGGCACCCGCGAAGATCGCCTGAACCGCGCCGAAAGCCTCCTAGGCGTCCTCGCGGACGTGCGCCGCTTGGCCCGTGAACCGCTTACCACTGGCCGCGTTGCGGGCGGTGTGAACGCCACGCCGATTGTCGGCGCGCTGCTTGGCCAGAGCCGCACTGACCTTGAAGGCTCGCTCGCGTCGATCGAGGGCGACATCATTCAGCAGATCGCCGGCGAAATGGCAGACGCCAACCAAGGTGGCGTGAGCAAGCTGCTCGACAACCCCGAAGAACAACGCCGCGCCATCTCCTCGATTGCCAATCTCGACCCGAACCAGTCCCTTGAGCAGTTCCTCAAGGGACTGGACCGCGCCGAGAACTTCATCCGCCGTCGCCGTGATGTGCTACGCAGCGAACTCGCTCCTGCTCCGGCAGAAGGCGCACCGGCAGCGCCGCCCGAGCGCACCGATTTCACCGTTGGCGGGTTCACGCCGAAGGTAAAAGACCTCTCGGCTCTTACGCCCGACAACAGTTTCGAGTTTGAGGCCAATCTGTCGGAGATGCTGCGCCGCGGTGCCAGCCGCGAGCAGGCAAGCGCGTGGGCCGAAGCCGTTGGCCGCCCGATCGTCAACCAGCGTGAGTTGCAGCAAGCCGTCGATGCCTACCGTGCAGGCTACACTGGCCCCGTCAGCGAATACCAGCGCGGCGATGCCACGATCAGCCTGCAAAGCGCCGGAGCCGCGTTCCGTGGTGCGAGCGATGCGGGCCTGCTCAATTTCGCTGACGAGGCGACTGCGCTGGTGCGCTCGGCGCTCGACCCGAACATGACCTACGAACAGGCGTGGGAAGCCGAACAGGCATCGCGCGCTCTGGACAACGCCGGTGCGCGCGACATCGGTCAGATCGCAGGCGTTCTCGCTACTGCGCCCGTTTCACTCGGCGCGCGGCTTCTGCAAGCCCCGACTCTTACGGGCCAGACGTTGCGCGCCGGTGCTCTTGGCGGTGCGACCAACACCGCTGCGGGCATCGGCGCTGCCCCGATGGGTGATCGTTTCCAGACCGCAGGCACTGATTTCCTGATCGGCTCCGGCGGCGGCGCTGCGGCTCCGCTGGTGATCCGCGCAGGGCAAGCCGCAGGCGGAATGGTTCGCAATTTCCTGCCTGGTGGTGCGGATCGCCAAGCCGCCGAAGCCCTGTCTGAACTGCAAATCTCGCCGGAAGTTCTGCGCCAGCGCGCCGCCGAGTTCACCCGCATCAATGGCCGTGGCCCGCGTTTGGCGGAAATCCTCGACCCGAGCGAAGCAGCGCGCTTGCAGCGCAACCTCGCCCCGTCCGACGAAGCCGTGGCTCGCGCCGTTACCGAAGCAGAAGCAGAAACCCGCGGGCTTCCCACGGCGGTTTCGCAGCGCGTGGCGCAGGGCGGCCCGATCGAAGGGCCGGAAGCCGCCGCGCTCCGCACCCGCGAACAGGGCGACATCGACTTCACCGCCATTCGGGACGTGCAAGCGCCGCTCGGCCCGAACGCGCAAATCTACCTCAAGGAAGCGGTGCTGCCGCAGGCGGGCCTCTCGCCGCTTGGCAAGGCGCAGGCCGAAGAAGCCATCGACAATGGCACGATCAGCCTCGGCCTTCTCGACATCATGCGGAAGAACCTGCGCGCTCGCAGCCAGCGCAATCCGGGCGAAGGCTACGACGCGCTGGCCGACGAAGTGCAGCAGTTCATGACGGAGATCGACCCGCGCGCCGCCGAGGCCGTGGATCGTTACGCTCGCAACGCTGTGCGCTCGGAAGCCGTGGAACTCGGTCAGAAGGCCGTGCGCCCGACCGAAGGCGTGAACTTCCCCGAGGAAGTCGCGGCAATGCGTTACTCTGGCCCGAACGCAACTCGCGATGTCTCGGGCGAAATCACGGAGGGCCTGTCGCTCGGGGCGCGTTCGGCGGCCTATCGGGACGCTCTGGCCAACCCTGCCAGCGCCTACCGTCTGATCCGCCAACTCGACGAAAGCCCCGCGCTGGCACAAGACCTTCGGCTGGCTCTCGGCGACGACGAAGCCACCCGCCTGATCGAGTTCGCGCAGACGCAGCGCCGCGCCGTGGACAGCCTCTCGGCGCTTTCCGGCGTTCCCGCCAATCAGGTCGCATCCCAACTCGACGACGCCAAGGCGCTGATTGACACTGTGGTTGCGGGTGGCCGAGGTGCTGGCGGCGCGATGGTGTCGGGCATGGCGCAACGCTTTGCCCGCCAGCTTGGCCTCGGTCAGGGGCCTGCTCGCCGCTTGGCCGAAAAACTGTTTGAGCCGGGACAGTTTGAAGCCACCGTGCGCGCTTTGGAAAAGCGTTCGGGCCGGAAGGACCGTGGGCGGATTGAAGAACTGATCCGCGATCAGATCATCCGCAATTTCACCCAGAATGACGAGCGCCAAATGAATACCTCGCGCGAGTCCTATCGCCAGCAACTCGAACGCTAGGAGAAAGCCAATGCCGCCCGATCCGCCGCCCATCCCCACCCCGACCCCAACGCCTACCCCCAAACCCACTCCGGTGCCGACCCCTACGCCGGTTCCCGAACCGGAGCCGGAACCTGCTCCCGAACCCTGACGAAAGGCTGCGGCCATGCTGACCCTGTGGACACTTTGCCTGCTCGCTCTCACGCCTCTCATGAGGGGTGGAGCGATGTGGCGCACTTGGGCAACCCTGCTCTCCGCCTCCATCGCGGGCAAGGTGTTCGCGGACCCTACGGCGTGGGTTCTGATCGACCTCACCGCTGCGGTGATTGTGATATTTCCGCCACGTAAAGGTTTTCAGAAGGCCATCGCCGCGCTGTTCGGTGCTATGCTGTTCCTCGAACTCGGCTGGCTGCTCTCGGAACGCATGAACGTGGACTACGTTGTCGGCGCGGGTTCGTTGCTCGGATGGCTGCAACTCGCGGCCTTGCTTACGTGGGGCCTCGATGAACGATACGGAACGCGCCGTCTGCTTGATTGGCTTCTTGGGACTGGTCTGGCTGATCCAGGAATTGCTCAAGAATGATGCAGGGGATCGGCCAGAAAATCGTGGAGTGGGCGGTAGTCGCCGCCCTCGTTGGCGTGATAGGGTATCTTATCGGGAACAACGACGCGATGATGATGAAGGCGGAGATCGCCACCCTTAGCCGTGACAACTTGCGCCATGAGCGCGAGATTGCCGCGCTTGAGGGCCGTCTCGCAGTTGTCGAGCCGCGGATCGAACGGCTCGATACCCTCTCGGAAGTCGAACAGAGGAAGGACAGCAAATGACCGATCCGCGCAAACCGGTTTTCGACGCCATCCGCGCAGCGCGGGGTAAGGGCTTCACCCAGCCCGAGGTCAACCAGATCGACAAACTGCTCGACGATCTCAGGCTTGCTCGCGCCAGTCTGGCCGCCAAGCCCAAGGAACCCGCGTGGCTGGTCGAGGCTCGCGCCCTGATCGGCCAGAAGGAAATTCCCGGCCCGAAGCATAATCGCTGGATCGCGGAAGGCTGGAAGCGCCTCGGTGCGGGATGGTTCACCGACGACGAAACGCCGTGGTGCGGCCTGTTCGTCGCGCATTGTATCGAGAAGGCGGGTCTGCCATTCCCCAAGATGTTCCCGCGCGCACTGGCGTGGGCCGAGTGGGGTAAGGCTTGCCCGCCAGCGGTCGGTGCGATCGTGGTGTTCAAGCGTTCGGGCGGGGGCCATGTCGGCTTCCTCGTTGGCGAGAGCGCGGCGAACTACTACGTGCTGGGCGGCAACCAGTCGAACGCAGTTAACATAATGCCGCTGGCCAAGAACCGTGCTGTGGCGATCCGCTGGCCTGTGAGCCTTAGCTTGCCCGCTGCGGGCCTGCCGAAAATGACAGGGGGCGTGGTTTCCACGAACGAGGCATGAGCCTTCGCCGTCTCGCCATTTTTGTCCTCGGTGCGCTCGGCGCGGGTATCCTCGCGCTGATGGCCTACATGGCGTTCGTCGCGTGGCAGCAAGGGGCCAAGCTGGAAGCGGCGGGCTGGCTGACCGCAGGTTTTCTCTCGCTGCGCGAGATCGTGTCGAAGATCGAGAATGTGTCCCTCGGCCTGCGTAATGGTGGGTCGCCAAGCGAAGGAGCCGACTGATGTTCAAGAAGTTGATCAAGAAACTGGTGCGGAAGGTCACGAAGAACCCGGTCAAGGTCGAGATGATTTCCGAGGCGGCTGACGATGCGATCATGGACGTTCTCGACAGCCAGACCGGCGGGCTGGCCACCAAGATCGACGACAAGGCGCGCAAGCTGCGGCGGAAGAAGCGACCGTTCTAGAGTTCCCCGCGGTCCCGCATCCGCTTCACTGCGCCCGCCACGGAGTTTCGTGAGCGCCCGATCATCCGGCCGATCTGCTCGAAGGTCTTGTCCGAGGCGTAGAGCAGTTTCAGGTCTTGCAGCTCCGCCGCTGTCCAAGGACTATGCGCGGGCTTCTGGTTGCGCGAAACCCAGCGATACACCTTTGCCACGCGGCGTTCAGTGGCCAGCATCTCGCGCTCTAGGTCAGCCTTCGTTCGCTGGTTCATCAAAACCTCTCCGTCGCCATCTGGCCGTAGTAAGCGATCAACGCCGCTTCGGCCCTTCCATCATCCTTGGCTCGCTGCCAGTTGTCGGTATGCTGCGGGAACAGTTCGCTGGCCCTGATCCGTGAGGCGGCCTTGTCAGCCTTCACGACCAGCCCGACGCGCTTCTTCCACTCCTGCGGCCTCACATGACTGAACGGGGTTTCCGACGCCGCCACAAGGCCCAGGATGAAGCCATACCGCTCCCCAAAGGTGAACGTGCTGCTCACGCCCTGCTTGGGCATGGCGGCCACCTTCTCAATCCACACATGGCCCGCGAGCCGAAGCGCCGGAAGCCAGTCCTGCGCCCAGCGGGCATAGTCGGGTTGCCCGCCTGCCGCTGGCACCGGATAGACCTTGAGGTAGCCTTGGCCATCTGTAAGCGCGAGCGCGCCCGTGATGCCGGGGTCGATGCCTGCGATGATCATTTCGCCACTCTCTTGATTGCGGCATCTGCGAGAACTCGCAAGGCCGAGGCAAGGGCGAAAACGCAGTTCACTTCGGAAATGCGAACCATATCCTCGTTGCCTTCCGAATAGGTGATGCAGATTTCGACCTTCTCCTCGGACGAGGTGACTTCAATTTTTTCATATGTCATTTGCTATAAACCTCCATTCGATCGCATTCAGCAGCCACAGGGATGCCGAAGTCGATTACCCATTGCTCGCGCTCCTCCATGCAACCCTGCAAGACAGTGAGCGCATCGCTGCGTTTGGCTTCCGGCTCCGTCACCAACTCGTCGTGAACGGTGAACACCACCGGCAAGCCTTCCTTCTCGCAGCGGAACATCGCCGCCACCATGATGTCCCTCGCAGCGGCTTGGACCACGTTCTCCGCCAGCAGGCCGCCAAAGGGTGTCTTGCGATGTGCGCCCTTGCCCTGAAACGACAGATACGACCACGCCTGCCGGATGTCGGTTTCATCCCACGGAACCGCCTTCTGCTCTTTCCGAGGATCGCAGTAGAACATCTCGCGCCCGCTCGGAAGGCGGCAGACGAGGTAGTTCCCGCGCATCTGGTAGGTGATGCCGCGATACTCGTAGGCCCGCTTCGACGAACACCAGACCGCCTTGGCCGAGGCTTCCTCCAAGCCATACCACAGCTTCGGCACCAGCGGCGCCCACTCCTTCCGGTAGGTGTCGATGCATTGCTGCGCGAAGTCGAGCGGCTTGTCCGGCACCGTGACGAGGTGGAACTTGTTTGGCCCCATGCCGAAGCCAGCGCCCAGAACCGTCCCCTTGCCCACGAAGCGCAGATCGGGGTTGTCCTTCTTGTTCACCGGGCGACCGAAAATCTGCGCCGCCATGTCGCTGTAAGGGTCGCCTTCGTCGAACGAACGCGCCTTGGCTGTCTCGCCTGCGAGCGCCAGCACCACGCGGGCTTCGATCGCGTTGAAGTCGCCCGCCACGAACACGTTGCCGTCCGCTGGCCGGAAGCACCCGCGCAAAGTCGAAATCACCGCGTCGAACACGTTGCCGCAGCGCCGGTCAATTTCGGCCATGTCGCCGCGGCGAACCATGTCCATGATCTCGCGCTGCGATACGTCCTCCACCGTGGGGCGGGGCATATTCTGCGGCTGCACCAGCCGACCAGCAGCGCGACCCGTTCGAGCGCCATGATATTGCATCGTGCCGCGCACCCGCCCGTCAAGGTTCGCGCAGTCCAGCATCCGGTTCAGCTTCTTGACCGAGGACGAACCAAGGACGCGCCTGATCTGGATGGCGCGGTAGGCTTCGGGCGTGATGTTCGCGAGTGTGGTGTCCTCGGCTTCCGCGTCAAGGATTTTGTCGAGCGTGTCCTTCCGCAGATCGGGCAAGCCCGCGCCCGTCCCGTTCAGCCAGTCCAGCACCTTCTCGCGCTGGGTAGGTTTGAGGCCGGTAATCTCGCGGAACTCGGCTTCCATCGGGGTGCGGCTGGCTTCCAGCAGCCCGATAGCCTGGCGCACATAGGGTTCGTCGATCAGGATGCCCCGCTGGTTGGCGCGCTCGTTGAGCATCCACACAGCGCGCTCCTGCGGCCCCAAACCGCCCAGCTTGCAGTGCGCCTCGTATTGCGCGTCCACATCGCCCACGTTGTAGGCCAGTAGCCGCTCCATCTTCTCGGGCGGGTGGTCGAAGTTGCCGGTGCGCGGGTTGGGCTTGCACATCTGCATCATCAGGGCATGGCCTTCCATGTCCTTCTGCGCGGTCAGCTTGAGGGTGGTGCTCAATTTGTCGAGATTGAGGGGCAGAGTGTAACGCGCCGCCACCGCCATCGTGTCGTGCCAACGCTCAATCGGGAGCGGGGGCCATTTGTGCTGGCCAACCATGATGTGCTGCCAGATGGCCTGCTCAAAGCCCGCGTTGTGCGCGACGAAGATCACGCTCGGGTCGTAGCAGAGTTCCAGCAGTTCGGTGTGGCGGTTGCGAATGTCCTGCTCGGTGAGGACGACCGTGGGCGCTGGCGCGTTGTCGGTGACGACCTTGTAGCCAAGCGACAGGATGAAGGTCGAGATGTCCTCGGCGTAGCGCCATGCGCCCACCTGCTTGAGATCGGCGCAACTTGCCGTCTCGAAGTCCAGAACCACGTAGCGGGTCATTCTGGGGCTTGCTTGGAAGTATACTTGGGTAGGCTCGCTTTGGACAACCGAGCATACTGGCTGTGCGACGGCGCCATGCACAGCACCTGCCCTCCGTGTTCGACCCGCAGATGGCGCGGGTGCTTGTAGTCGATATGTGTGGCTTTCATGGTTTCACCCTTCCAAAGATGGTTGGCAGACTATTCCCGGTCTGCCAGCGGTCGTGACGATCAGAACTGGCTGGTATCCACGCCCGCCTGTCCGGTGCCGGTGGTCGGGTCATAGCCCGTGGCCGCGCCCATGTAGTGCGAGAACTCGTCTGCAAGGCTGCGCTCGGCGGTCAGCCGCTCGCCATCCTTCACCCAGACGATGTTGCGGATGTAGGCGCTCACGCCGTCCTTGTCGTCGGCCTTCTTGCGCGCCCACGGGGACAGGTTGAACGAGCCACCGACATAGCAACCGCGGTAGAACTTGTCCTTGTATTCCTGGAACACCAGTTGCGTGTCGAGCGTGATCATCTTCGGCTGCGCGACGATGCCCAGCTTGAAGCCCATCCGGTCGGCCATCTCGCGCTCCTTCTGATCGAGGTCAGTCTGGTAGCGTTCGAGGAACCGATCGTGAAACGCGATGCGGCTGGAAGCGGTCAGGATGCCCGCGAATGGCCGAACCAGATCGGCACGGGCCTGCGCCCGCTGCTTGATCTTCTCGGCTTCCTCGACCGGCTTGCCACGCGCAGCGATCTCCGCGCTGGCCAATGCCTTCTGCGCCGCCTTCTCGCCGCTCACCACGCAAAGCTGGTAGTTGTCCGCGCCAGTGAAGGGGCCGAAGTGTTCGGTGATGGCGCGGGCTTCGATCTCGAACAGCGCCGAGGCATCCTCGGCTTCCAGACCCAGCGTGACCGAATACTTGGTCTTGGCGGTCTCGACCGGACGGCTGGCTTCGGTCAGGTTCGCATAGATCGCACGGGCGGGGTGACGCAGCACATAGTCGTAATACTTGTTCGCAGACATTTCGATTTCCTTTCAATCAGGCTTGATACATTTTCGACAACTTTTCGAGTTCGGCATTCGGATTGGCCGCCGGAGCGGGATCGTCAGCCGGGACTACCTTAAACCCTGTTGCCTCGGGAAGATAGGCCCATTCTGCCACCACCTGCTTATATCGAGCACTGATCTTCTCGACTTGGGCAGGCGATTTCAGCTTTTCTTCGTAGGCGTCCTTGCCCAGCATTTCTGCCAGAGCCTTTTCCGCCCCGTCTTTCCATGTGCGGGTCGTCCGCATCGCTACCAGCTTCGCGTTGGTGAACTCGCCGCCTTCCGACAGCCGCGCATGAACCTTGGCTTCGAGCGCCTTCATGAAGCCGCGCACCCGCGGCAGCATCGCGTAGAACTTGTCCAGATCCTCGTCAGACAGGCCGGTCGGCTCGGGCTGGTCGAGTTGCATGAACGCATCCTGTTGCAGCGGGCAAATCAGCTTCGCATCGCAGAACTGGCAGTGGTCGCCCATCACCAGCGTTTCCTCGTTGATGGCGCGCTCCATGCCAGGGAGCAGGGTTTCCCGCGCCCACTTCGTCACGTAGCCAACGGTCGTCACCCAGCGCTTCTGATGCTCGCCAAAGACGGCACGGGGCTGGCTGATGATCAGTTCGACCTTGAAGTTCTCGTCCATGTCGAGATCGACCAGTTCGTTGATCGCGCCCCAAGCATAGTAGAGCAGTTGCGGGTTGTTCTCGGCTGGCACCGTGACCCCCACGCCATACTTGAAGTCGGCCACGACCAGCCGATCTTCATGCACGGCGATAAAGTCCGCAGTCCCCCAGAAATACTTGTTGGGGCGGTAGTTGCGACCCAGCACGTATTCGATGCCAACCTTGGCGGCGCCTTCCATCAGCGAGCGAGCGAGATTGACGTATTCCTGCACCGCGTCAGGGTCGATCTCGTTCTCGCCGTAGCCGATGCCATAGGGGATTTCGCTGTCCGGTTCGCGCCCGATGAACTCCCACGCATCCCGATGGCCAAGAAGGCATTGGGCCGCGATAGTGTGGGCGGCGGTGCCGAGAGCGGCGTGTTCGCTCTCGACCCGTTCCGCGTTCTTGTTCAGGGCGAAGGAGCCGGGGCAAGCCAGCCAGCGCGCCGCGCCACTGGCCCCGAGCGGGGAGTGTTCACTGCTCATTATTTTTCCCTTCCGTGTTGATTTCCACGCGGATCGCCAGCCGCTTGCCGGTGGCGTCCACCGCCACCCGAACCTTGTCCGTGGCATAGACCACCGGCATGGTTTCGATGCTCTGTGGGATTTCCGAGAACGGGTGTTCCTTCACCCACACCAGCGGGGCGGGAACGTCAGCCATGATAGATCACTCCCGTCTGCTCCTGCGCCTTGGCGATGAACTCGCGGCGCTTCGCCTGATCCTTGATCATGGTCGGGCGCGGCATCTCGCCATCCGGCACAAACTCCGCTGCCAGCGCGAACACCGGATCGGACTTGCCGAAGTGCTGCACCAGCCGACCGCAATAGCGCTGCAACTCGGTGTCGGTGATGTCGGGCAGTTCTTCGTCAGCGGCGGGTTCCGTTTCAGGAGCGGCAGATGCAGTCGGGCCATCCGATGCCGTATCCACAGGCGAGGCAGATGCGTTTCCCTCCGGTTCGCCTTCGTCCGCTTCCTCGCCGCCCTCGACCTTGCTGGCGGCGCCCTTCTTCAAGCGCCAGGTGCCATCCTTCTTGAGCGTTCCGGTGTGCAGTTCGGGGTCGAACGGGGTGCCAGCGCTATCGAGTTGCGGCACTTCTTCCGGTCCGTTGTTGGTCGCCGGATAAGGATTACCATCCACGGTGATGCCCCGCGCCTGTTCGGGCTGCGGCGCAACCACAGGCGTTTCAAACGCAGTAGACATCTCCTCCGCAGTATGCCCGCGCACGACAACAGGGTCGGCCTGCATCTGCTCGGGCGCAATCTCGACCGGAGCCTGACCAGCGACATTGCCGCCCATCATCGCCACGATCTCATGGCCCATCTGCACCGTCGCCATCGCCGCATTGGCAGTGGCACCTGTCACCTTGACCTTGATCTCACCCTTGGGGTGGAACAGCGTGTATTCAAAATTCATCATGTCAGTCGTCCTTCTTCTGGTTGTCGAGTTCTTGCAGGGCGCGGGTCAGCGCTAGCAGCACTGTAACAGGAGTGGCCTGGTTCTTTCGGGCCATGTCGATCGCGTTCTCGGTGGCGATGCGGAGGCCAGCGAGTTCAAACGGGTCAGTGGGACGCGTCCGATCCACGACCTTCTCGTAAAGGGTGCGAGGGTGGCTGTCCGCTACGGTGGCGAAGCCTTCGCGCACATCAAACCGAACCTTGCCATCCTTGCACCGATCTTCGGCCAGCTTGGCGTAGCCCTGGATGTCGTGCCAGTTGTCCCGATACTCGGGGTCGCCGGTCAGGATGCGAGCGATCTTGTCCGCGATCACGGTCAGGGCCTGGCGCTTGTCGGGCGACATCCGCGCCCAACCATAGGCGGGAGCGGTCATGCACCCCTGCAAGGCTTGCGCGAGATGCGCGCGGTCGGTGAAGTCGCCATAGCGCGACCGGCGCTCGGCTAGAGTTTCTTCGATGGTCATAATTTTCACCCTTCCTCACTTCAAAGTTTCATGGATAATTTTGGCCTTCTTCAAGGCCGCCACCAGAATTTTCTCGATTATGCTCCCTGGCGGAACCAGAAAATCAGCCTGAACAGACCCAAGCTGTCCGCCACGATCGAGACGGTCGATCGCTTGCTGGTTGTCTCCTGGCGTCCATGAAGGCTCGACCAGAACACAGCGCTGACTGACTTTTTGCAAACCATCGACGCCTACCCCCATCGACTGAATATTTCCCAGCATCACGCGAATGTTTGGCGCGGTGATGAAGCTATCGACGCCTGCCTGACGAGCCTTCCCTGTCGTCGAACCGTCGATCCTCACCACCCCGTATCGCATAAGTTTTTGCTGTAGTATAGTCAAAACTTCGATGTGCCAGCCGAAAACGACAATTTTTTCCACGCCGCCTTCCAGCAACGTCCGAACATACTCGGCAGCTTGCGGCGCCGTGGCGATGCCCATCTCCCGCCGAAGGGTCGCAATGTGGCCGAGCATCTCGTAGTCCGTTGTCGTCTGCACCGCGTCAACGTCGATGCCAAGCAGGCTCTCGGCCTCGATCAGCCGCTTGATGTCCTTGGTTTCCTCATACTGGATCACCTCGTAGCGCGGGAATTTCAATTGCGTCATGACCTCGCGCTTGGCGTGGCGAGCCATGAACGTCCCGCGCATCCGGTTGCCGAGTTCGACCACCCGCCCGATGCGTTCCTGCTTGATGCGCTTGCCCCCGCGCATGATGATTTCCTTCTGCGGATTGTAGCGCACCCTGAACTTGTCGAGCGAGGCGTAGTCGATCGCGTCCCACGCCAGAGCGCGGGTCGTGGTGTAGGCTTCCAGCGGACGGTTCACGATCGGCGTTCCCGAGAGAAACAGCACGTTGGCCGCACGGCTGATGATCGCGGGGATCGGGTCGAGGCCCTTGGGGTGATACTGGCCGTCAGCCTGCCCGAGAATGGCACGGGTCTGGTAGCTGTCAACGTCCTTGAGGTAGTGGCTTTCGTCCATGATGATCAGGTCGAAGCGCTGCTTGGCGATCGCCGCCACGATACCAGGGTTGCGGGCCAGGGCATAGGACAGGATCACCCATTGCGCGTTGGGATGCACCCCGTTCTTGGCGTTGAACACGGGATAGATCAGGCGCGGCGGGAGCATGGTTGACCACTCCTCGATCTTGCGCGCCCATTGGGTGCGGATCGCGGCGGGGCAAATCACCAGCACCCGCTTGGCACCGATCTCGTTGGCATAGACGATAGCCTGCGGGGTCTTGCCGAGGCCCGGTTCGTCCGCAATCAGCCCATGCCCGCTGCCGCTCAAGAGATAATCGAGCGAGGCTTTCTGGAAGCCCCAGAGTTCCTGATCGGCAGGCATCTTGAAGTGTGAGCCAGAGGTCGGCGCGCGGCTGGCGGCGATGCGCTTGGCGATGGGTTCGATCTGTTTGAGCGCGGCGGGCGTGGCATATTGCCCGAGGTCGGCCACGCCCCACGGTTCCTTGGTGTAGAGGATGGCTTCGGAAGGGGTCGAGGCGGGTGTGGAATAGTCGAGGCCACGGTGGTTCATGAAGTCCCGCGGGTCGCCTTCGCCGCGCGCCAGGCGCAGCACGAAATCCTTGCCGGTGAAATCGAGGATCATCAGAAAATACTCACATCAACTTCGGGCGGTTGCTCGACCGCGGGAATGGACCAGATATTCTCGGTCAGCAGCCAAGCCCTGTAGCGGCCCTTGGCGTCCTTCTTGAGCCGTTTCAGCACCAGCGAGCGCCCGACTTGCCAGTGCAGCGCAAGGCTGTCGGCCAGATGCTCGGTCGAGAGCGGCCCATCCTTGAGGATTGCTACCAACGCTTCCGGCTGGCACCATTCCTCCGATCCCGGCCCTGTCAGCAGCTTGGCTGCCCCGTCCTTGTCCGCGATGAACTTGGCTTCCCAATCCCGCTCGAATGCGATGCTGTCGCCATAGACCGCGCCAACGAAGCGCTTGGGTTCGCCAGGGTCGCTCTCTTTCTGCTTGCGGGTTTCGAGCAGCACCGTGGTTGTCGTCGGGGCTTCACGGGTGATTTCGATCACGGTATCAGCGTTGGAATACCAGACGTAGGAGCCGACCATGCCCTTCGTCGGATCTTTGCCGGTGTGGTGAACCAGCAGAACGCAGCAGCCGAGTTCCTTGGCCATGCGCTCCATGCGGCCAAAGGCGCGGCTCGATCCTTGCTGGTTCGAGATGTCCTCGCCTTCCATCAAGCGCGAGAGCGTGTCGATCACCACCAGAGCAGGCCGTTCGTGGCCAGCCTTACGCAACTTCGACTTGATGCGCTTGGTGATGAACCGCCAGATGTCCACCAGTTCGATCGGCGGCACCTTGTCGAGAAACAGCAGGCGGTTCTTGGCTTCGAGGCCGGGGATAAGGTGCCTGTGCAGCCAGCTATCGACCCGCTGGCCAGCGAAGGCGTGGGGGCTTTCGCCAGCGAAATAGACCACCGGCATTGGCTCGCGGTCGCCATCCTGCCACCAGTTCGGCCCGTGCCCGGTGGCGATGCTCATGGCGAGGTCGAGGGCGATGAAGGTCTTGAACGTCCCCGAAGGCCCGTAGAGGTAGCCCACGCCCACCTTGGGCAGATAATTGGGCAGCAGCCATTCGAGCGGCTTGAGATTGCGCCTGACCTCGCTGATCCACTGCGGATCGAATGCCTCATATTCCTCGGGGCAACCATCGTCAGCATCGGCCTCAACGGCTTCGAGAAGGTGCTGATGCTGCAATTCCAGCGGCGGCTCGGCCTTGTTACCGCGCGTCTCCTGGCCGTGCTCCCACGCATTGCGAACGATGGTTTCAAGGTCCTTTGGCTCCCACGGCGGGATGCAAAAGGGGTTCCAGTCGCGCAGCAGCAGAAGGTATGCCGTATCGGGCTTGATGCCCATTTCCAGCAGGCGGCAGGCGGTCTGATAGGTGCGCGTGTTGCCCCCGCAGCCTTCCACGGCGACCTCGCCAGCGCTCACTAGCCCTTCGAGCCAAGCCTCGGCGCGGGTCAGGGTCTCGGGCGCGTCCCACAGGATGCTATCGGCAGGCAGATCGGGCGCGGCGGGCGGCGCGTCCTCACGGCTCATGCGCTGCGCGATCAGGGCAGGCAGGGCTTGCAGCGGGCGGTCGGCGGCCAAGGTGTAGGAGCCTTGCGCCTTGCTGTCAGAGACGCGCGAGGGCGGGGCGAGGACGTAGCCACCGGCGGAGCGGGTATCGACATTCGGCAGCAGCTTGCTGGCCGAGGACTTGCCTTCGCCAGTGAAATAGTAGTGCCATCCACCGCGCGGGGTTTGCACGGCGTAGGTGTCTTGCAAGGCGAGAGCGAGGGCGGGATCGCTGGCGACCAGCTTGGCCCATTCCGCATCAGCGCCAGGGTCCATGTCCACCACGAACAACCCGCTCGGGCCGGTGGCGATCGCAACGTTGTAGTCGGGGTTCGCCTGCCACCACGCACGGATGCGGTCGGGGTTGGTCGTGGCATCGTGCCAGCCGTGGCGCGTTGCAGGCGTTTTCAGCCCCGCGAGACAGGGGAAAACGTGCCATCCCCTATCCGCATACGACAGGGCCGAGTCGAGCAATGTCATGGTTTACCCTTCCTATACCAGTCTCGCACCAGCCGCCCGACGTGTTCTGGGAAGGGCGACAGGGGGCGGCTGGTGCGATAACGCAGATAGCTAGTCCGCGCTGAAACGTTCAAAGCATCAGAAGATCGAAGTGTCAACCTTGTTCGGGTTCTTCCACAGGATCAGCGGATTTCCCATGAAGCGCTTGGCCTGATCCTGCTCCCAGCATTCCGCTGGCACACCTTCTTCCTTGCGAATACGCCAGAGGGCTTGCACCGCAGCACGGGTGCCTTCCACGCCGGTCGCATTCAGCAGATCGCGGGTCGAGAGCCTGCTATCCTTGGGCAGCTTTTCGCAAAAGGCCAGCAGCCAGGCGCACACCGGCTCCCACGCTTTCGCGCCCTTGCCATTGAAGCCGATCGCCACGAAATCCTGGTTGGTGGGGGTATTAGTCATTCTCTTGTTCCTTGTTCTTGATGGCTTGGTTCGGTGCTGCGGGAAGGGGCATCCGGTGGGTAGGTTGCGGGTCAAGTGGCGGCAGCAAGTCGTTGGACACCGGAACCCAAGGCCGATTATAAGCAAGAATCGGCATGGAATACCCTTCCGCCCATACCAGGCAATCCTCAAGCGGATCGCTTGCACTGGCAATGTCCTGCCACACCGGCAGCACGCCAAGGGCTTCAAGGGCGGTGAGGGCGGCTTGCATCGCGGCGGGCTGATTGCGCTCATCTTCGGGCTGGTTCAGCAACACTCGGTTGTAGGCAATACACATTTCGCAGATCACATCACGCTGCATTGGTGTTCTCCAGAAGGTAGGCGCGGACGGCGAGGCCGAGAGGAGTTAGAATGCTCTCACCCCGCTTGGGGCGCGGGTTCCAAATACCCGCAACGTAAAGCCCGTTCTCGCCTTCATCTTGCTCCCACGGACTATCCCAGCGGTATATCCCGCGCACAGCCGCAGCCTGCTTGCCCGTCAGCCCCGCCGCGATCTTGGCAATGTCGTCAGTCATTGGGCTGCTCCTGTGTGGCGAGGGCGGCGCGGGCAATCTCGCAAAACTCGCACGGCACTTTGGTTCGATTGCGTGAAGGGCCGAAGTCATATTCGCCAGCACCATCGCATTGCGGGCAATGTTCTGCGCTCCGATCCAACGCCGCCTTCAGCCTATCGCGTTCGGCGGTGAGGGACTCGATTGCGCGTTCGGCGTGGGCTTCCAGTGCGTCGGCAACCTGCCAGTTCGGCCAGACGCGCTGGTTCATGGTATCGGGCGCGCGCCCGCACTCAATCATGTGCTGCACCAGTCCCACGCTCGGGCTTGTGTCAACCTCACCCATCGGCCCGCTCCTTTTGCTTGCGTTCACGCCGCCAGTTCCAGAAGTATTCATCCTCCGGCGACATGGGTTCGATACGGCCATGCGTGATGCGATCCGGCTTGGACGTGGCGAAGATGTTGAGGGCGCGGGTCATTGGGCTTCATCCTCGAGATCGCATTCCAGCACACCGGAGCCGAGGCATTTGGGGCAAGGTTCTCCGAAGTCGCCGGGGTCAAGATCGTCATGCCTGACGTAACGCGCACGAGCGTTGGGCGTGCCGCCGAGGATTTCACCAGTTCCGTTGCAGCGGGGGCATTCCACACTGATAACCATCTCACTCTCCTGTCATTGCGCCCGAGGGCTGTTGCGCCTCACCGCGCATCCTTTCGATCTGTTCGGTGAGGGTGGCGAGGGTGGCGCGAGCCTTTGCTTCGGCTTCACGCAAGTCATTCTGCGCCCATCCCTTAAACGACGCCTCGCCGCCCATGTGCGGCTGATAGCGGGCGCACATAGTGAAAGCGGACAACGCCTCCCGCGCCTGTTCCATCGCCGCCAGTGCTTCGGTCGTGGCGGATTGGCGGTGGCGGGCGATCTTGGCGTCAATGGTATCAAAAAAGCCTGCTGGCTCGCCATTGCCCGCGTCGAGAGCATCGACCACCATTTGAATGATCTCGCGCCGCAAGTTTTCGTCCGCCTGCGTCACCTTAACCTCGCTCACTTGCCTTCTCCCGTCAGAGCGCGTTCAATCCAGTCAAGGAAGTCCTGCCAAAACCACCAGAACACCGAGACGGCTACCACAGTAAGAACCTCGCTCACTTGCCTTCTCCCTGTTCGTCAGACCCCGTGCGCCAAGTTGTCCCGCCTGCGAAAGTATTGGGCAGGGGTTCGACGGTCTTTGCGCCTTCTCCCGTCAGGTGGGCCTTGAGGCGGCGGGCCATCGTGAAGCAGTCCACGTAGCCGGTTCCGTCCTTGTTGATCGCCATGTTCAGCAACTCGGAGTCACTCGGCCACCGCACCTGCGGGGCGCGCTTCAGGGTTTCGCGGATGGCGTAGGTGGCAACCTCTTCGGGCCACACTCGCACCAATCCATTGGAGGGATAGGTTGTGCAGGCTTTCACGCTCTCCCGCGCCAATCGCTCAATCTCCTCCTCGCTCATGCCCGCATCACGCGGGAACAGCGGGGCGGCGGCGATGAGGCCAACGCGGATGCTTTCGAGCACTTCGGGAAGGTTGCCGCATTCGAAGCCTGCCGCATCGGCAAACCGCTCCACCGCAGGCCCCCAATCCGGCTCGGCATCCAGCTTCGCCAGTTCGGCCACGCGCTCGGCAATGGCATCGGGGATTGACCTTGTGCCGGGTGCCAGCTCGTCAGCACGGCGCAGCGCCGCAATCTCGTCCAGCAGGCGGTCGCGTTCGGGGGTCATGCCTGTTCTCCGTCAATCTTGGCGAGAAGGGCGCGGGCTTCCAGTTCTTCGCGCATCTCAGGCATCGATATCTCCCTGCAAATGTTGGTCGCTAGTAATCAGTTCATAGCGATCCATGCTGACAAGGAAGCGAATGCACATAGCGGCGGTCTGCACCGCTTCTTCTCGCACATCCGTAAGGGTTGATTTGTGCGGCTCGTAAACCACTTGAAGAATGGCCTTGGCGAGTTCACCAGCCTCTTCGCTAACAACATTGCCAGCGTGGATAATATCGGTCGGCCAAGCCGGAAACTTGGCAACAGCGCGGCCAATTTCCTGCTCAATTTCTGCCATAATGGCATCTAGTTTGGTCATCCTACAATCTCCAGCAGCATCGCCCACACCAGCGGAAGGGCAATCATGAAAAACGGTATCAGCAAGCGAAGTGCGGTCGTGCTGCCATGCGGTGAGAAAGATGGCGGTCAGCATCAGGCACCAGCCTTCTTACGCAGCGCTGCGAGGTGGCCCGCAATCGCGTGGAGCGGCCAACCGACCCACAAGACGGTCAAGACCCACATCAAGCCCCAGAAGTTCTCATCCATCACACCACCCCCTTGAAAGCAGCCCACACGCCGCCGGAAACCGCCAGCCAGAACACCGCCAAGCCAGCGATGCACCAGCGCCAGAAGATATGCCTAGGCATTGAGCCTCTCCCTGATCTCTGCCGCCTGTCCCTCGTATTCGGACAGGTCGAAAAGGTGTTGCACCTCGAACGGAATACCGTCCGCGTCTGCCAGCCATGCGGCCATCCCCAGGCGTTCTTGCGGGGTCGCCATCAGCCGAAGTCCATTTCGAGCGTGTAAGGGCAACGATCGCGCCCCTTGGCAATCTTGACTGCCTCGGCGCGGCTATACTCCCGATCGCCGGTGTCAGGGTGGCAGAAGGCCCGATCCTCCGGCTCAAAGCCATCAGGCCAGCCGTTGAACCCTCTTGCAGGCGTGAAACCAGCGCGCAGGATCAGGTCGAGATCGCGGGCTTGCGCGGGCGAGAGGGTATAGCACACCGTCACAGGGGCATAGGAGCCGCCAAAGTAGGGATGCGGCGGGTGCATATTGCACCAGTCCCGCAGTGCCTCGTCGCTGGCGTGGACTTCGCCCTTGATCGGGCGCCAATAGGTGCCGCCGATCATCTCGAAGGCTTTTTCTTCCTCGGTCTGCGCCTTGTCATGCGCGCCCTTGAGCGTCACGGCGAGGATCATGCCCTTGCGCGTCGGGTGCGGTCTCGTTTCGTAATGGAATGCCACTGTCTGCTCCTTCCCAAGAGAACCGCCAGCATACACACCGGCAAGCCCTAGTCAATATGCTACGTTTCGCCCAGGCAAGCCCGCATCACGCTATCGAATGTCTCTTGCGAGATCGGGCGGTTGCCGGTCGCGGGAGCGGTCGTAAACCAGTAGATCCGGCGCTTGCCATGCCAGACAAAGCCCGCGCCGCCATCCGC
>Ga0209278_1000361_pt1 | contig 39798 bp, 44 predicted proteins | sample JI81BgreenDNA_FD_187504 | JGI IMG/M metagenome (GOLD analysis project Ga0209278, IMG submission 187504) | Wastewater effluent complex algal communities from Wisconsin, to seasonally profile nutrient transformation and Carbon sequestration -... | ecosystem: Engineered > WWTP > Effluent > Algae...
TGTCAATCTTCACTAATTAATCCAACCACTAGATCACCGTAGAGGACGAACAATGGAAACTGTTGCTGCTTACAAGCTGATCGGCGCCGGCCTGGCCGCCATGGGTGCTGGTTTCGCCGCCATCGGCGTTGGCATCATCTTCGGGATGTTCCTGCAGGGCGCGCTGCGCAATCCGGCCGCTGCCGACAAGCTTGGCGCCCGCCTGATCTTCGGCTTCGCCGTGACCGAAGCTCTCGGCCTGATCGCCGCCGTTGTCGCGCTGGCGCTGGCGTTCGGTTGATTTCGGTTCTGGCGCCCGGTGTGTTGCACCGGGCGCTGGCCTTTGACTGCTGAAAAGCCGGGGATGATCCGTGCCACAATTTGATCCTGCCAGTTTCGTATCGCAGCTGTTCTGGTTCGGCGTGATCTTCACGCTGCTCTATTTTGCTGTGGTGCGGCCAACCTTGCCCAAGGTGGGTAAGGTGATTGATGCGCGTGAAGCGCAGGTCAGCAGCGATCTGGACCGGGCCGAAGCGGCCAAGGGCGCAGCCGATACGCTGCGCGCTGATCACGAAGCGGCCATGAAGGCGGCCCGCGATGCCGCCCAGGCGGCGGTGGCCCAGGCCCGCGAAACCGCGGCCAAGGCCAGCGATGCCCAGCTTAAGGCACTGAGCGCCCGCCTGGATGCCGATGCCGAAGCGGCGGCGGCCTCGCTGGAACTGGCGCTGGGCAGTGCCCGCGCTGGCCTTGAAACCACTGTTGCCGAACTGACCAGCGAAGCCGTTGCCAAGCTGGTGGGCATCGAGATCACCCCTGCCGACGTGTCGGCAGCGCTTCCGGCCCGCTGAGGATCGATCATGGCTGAAGAACAGGTCCACACCGCTGAAACTGTTGCCGATGGCGGCCATCATGCCGAACCGACGCTGCTCGGTGTTGGTGCCGAAGGCTGGGTTTATACCGGCGTTGCCATCTTCATCGTGCTGGCCGTGGTGGTGTTCAAGGCGCCGTCGCTGATCGCCAAGGCGCTGGACGACCGGATTGCCGGCGTGAAGAAGCAGTTGGACGAAGCCGCCGTGCTGCGCGCCGAAGCCGAAAAGCTGCTGGCCGATGCCCAGGCCGCCAAGGCCGCCGCCGAATCGGAAGCCGCCGCTATCCGCGCCCGCGCGCAGACCGAAGCTGCCGATCTGGTGAAGGCCAGCGAAGCCGCCGCCAGCGACGCCATCGCGCGTCGCACGGCCGCCGCTGCCAGCCGCATCGCCGCGGCCGAACGCACTGCGACGGCCGAACTGAAGGCCGAAGTCGCCGCCCAGGTGACCAAGGCCGCCGCCGCGATCATCGCCGCGCGCGCCGACAAGGACCTGCAGACCCGGCTCACCGACGAGGCAATCGCTGGCCTCGATCGCCGCCTGCACTGAGCCAACCTATCAATCCATTGCGTGTTCATCGACCGGCTGATAAAAAGCCAGTCATGACGCATCTTCTGCGACTTGGCCGACGAATCTGACACTGCGCCCCTGATGGCGCAGTGCCCGTTTGCGTTTGTCGTCCCGTTCTGCAGAAAGCCGTCGTTCCTGTGATCACCATCCTTCCGCTGGCGCCTGAGCACCAGCCTGTCATCGACTCCCTGCTCGACGATCGGTTCGGCCCGGCGCGCCGCAATCGCACGGCCTATCGCCTGCGTGATCGGGCCGATGTGCTGGGTGATTTTTCATTCGTTGCGATGGACGGTGATACGCTGGTGGGCAGCCTGCAATGCTGGCCGATCCGCCTCAAGAGCGTGGGCGGTGCGCGGTTGCCGATGATCCTGCTCGGCCCGGTGGCGGTGGCGGCGAGCCGCGAAGGGCAGGGCATTGCCTCCGCCCTGATGCGCACCAGCCTTGCCGCGCTGGACGCAGCCGATAGTCCGCCGGTGCTGCTGATCGGCGATGCGCCCTTTTATGGTCGCTTCGGCTTTTCGGCGGCGGCAACACGGCATTGGGAACTGCCCGGCCCGGTCGATCATGATCGGCTGCTGCTGCGTGGGCCCACCACGGGCCTGCCGCGCATCGCCTGGGTGGAGGCTGCCGCCAGCGGCAACCCGCCCCGCACCGCCAAGGTTGCCTGAACGGCGTCTTGCCCTATCTAGGGCGCGTGAGCACCGAATCTCCAGCTGATCGTTTTGCCGAACTGCTCGCTCTGTCGCGGGCTGGCAAGCGGCTGCCTGTGGAAAAATGGCACCCCAGCCATTGCGGCCACAGCGACATGCGCATTGCTGCTGATGGCACCTGGTTCCACGCTGGCTCTCCCATTGGCCGCAAGGAACTGTTGGTGCTGTTTTCCTCGATCCTGCGCCGCGAATCCGATGGCAGCCATGTGCTGGTGACGCCGGTGGAAAAGCTGGACATCGATGTGGAGGATGCGCCGTTCATCGCCGTTGATGCCGATTGGGAGGGCGAGGGCGAGGGGCGGCGCATGCTGTTCCGGCTGAACACCGATGATGTGGTGGCCGCCGGGCCTAACAACATGCTGGACGTGCAGATTGGCGGCGATGGCACGCCGCGCCCCTATCTGCATGTGCGCGGCGGCCTGTTTGCGCTGGTCAACCGCGCGACCTTCTATCGCCTCGCCGATCTGGCGCTGGCCGAAGGCGCAGAGCCACCCGGCTTGTGGAGCGACGGCGCGTTCTTTCCGTTCATGCAAGGCATCGACGATGCCGCTTGATCGCGTGCGCTCCCTGCTCAGCGGCCCATTCACGCCGCGGCCGCACGGCGATTGGGATCTGGACCGCGCCGGCCCGCCGCCGGTTGACGCGCTGACGCCGGCATCGGTGTTGCTGGCGATTTCCGATGAAGCCGCGCCGCAATTGTTGTTCACCCGCCGCACCGCGAATCTGAAGCGCCACCCTGGCCAGGTCGCCTTTCCGGGCGGGCGGCAGGATGCCGAGGATGCCGATGCCGTGGCGGCCGCGCTGCGGGAAGCGGAGGAGGAAGTTGCCCTGCCGCGCCAGCATGTCGAGGTGCTGGGCACGCTTGATCCCTATCGTACCGGCACCGGCTATCTGGTGACGCCGGTGGTGGGCGTGGTGCCGCCCGGCCTGACTCTGCGCGCCCATCCGGATGAGGTGGACGAGCTTTTCCATGTGCCGCTCGCCCATGTGCTCGATCCGGCCAATCATCTGCGCCAATCCGGCCAGTGGCAGGGCCAGACGCGGCATTACTGGTCGATCCGCCATGATCGCCATTATATCTGGGGCGCTACCGCCGGCATGATCGTTGCCCTCTCGCGCCGGCTGGAATCGTTGTGAGCCTGCCCCAAACTCTGCCAACGCAAGCCTGGGCGGCCACAGCACCGGGTACGGCGTTGCTCAGCGCGCTGGATGCAGCGGCTGGCGAGACACGGCTGGTCGGCGGTGCAGTGCGCGACGGGCTGCTCGGGCTGGGCGGGGCGGATATCGATCTGGCAACGCGGTTTGCGCCGGACGAGGTGATGAAGCGCGTGAAGGCCGCCGGCCTGAAAGCCGTGCCCACCGGCATCGCGCATGGCACGGTCACGGTGGTGGGGCATGATCTGGTCGCCGAAGTCACCACCCTGCGCCGCGATGTGCAGAGCTTTGGCCGCCACGCGCAGGTCGCCTTCACCGATGATTGGCGCGAGGACGCGGCGCGGCGCGATTTCACCGTGAACGCGCTCTATGCCCACCTGCCGGACGGTGTGATCGATGATTATTGGGGCGGGCTGGATGATCTGTCGGCGCGCCGCGTGCGCTTCATCGGCGATCCACTGCTGCGCATTGCCGAAGATCATTTGCGCATCCTGCGCTTCTTCCGCTTCTCCGCGCGTTTTGCGGCGCAAGTGGATGCCGATGGGCTGGCAGCCTGCACGGCGCGCGCCAATGATCTGATGGCGCTGTCACGAGAACGCATCGCGATGGAATTGCGGCTGCTGCTGGCGCTGCCTGATCCAGTGGCGACGCTGGCGCTGATGCTGGATGCCGGCATCTTCCGCCCGGTGCTGCCCGAACTGCAAGCCGAACGTCTGCCAATGCTGGTGCAGACCATCGCTGCCGAAGCCGCCGCTGGCCTGTCTCCGGCCTGGGAGCGCCGGCTGGCGGCGCTGCTGCCACAAGGCGAAACGCGCGTGGCCGTCGAAATCGGCGCGCGGCTGAAACTCTCCAACGCGCAGCGCATGCGCCTGGTGTCGGCGGTGCAGCCAGCCGGATCAGCGCCGCACTGGGAAGCCGCCTATCGCGACGGCGGCGAGGCCATCCTGGATCGGTTGCTGATTGCCGGAGACTCCGCCGCAGCCGCACCGCTGATCGGCTGGCAGCGCCCGAAGCTGCCGGCCAGTGGCAAGGATATCATCGCCCGCGGGGTGGCGCCGGGGCCGGAGGTGGCCAAGCGGCTGGGCGTGTTCGAACGGGCCTGGGTGGCGGCGGGCTTTCCGGAAGATGCCGGCACGGTCACGGCGTTGCTGGACGTGGCCGCCCAGGCCTGAAGCGACTGCCTGTCGGCACTAGCGCACGCGTCATCCCGGCGAAAGCCGGGACCCATCGACCGAACGCTGTGTCGATCACGATGGTCGGGGCGATGGGCCCCGGCTTTCGCCGGGGTGACGTTGCTCATTCGGGGAACGTTGCTCACCGGTGTCGCCAGCAGCCGGCCGCCCGCGCTTCGGCGCCGGCGTCACCGCCACCTTCACGCCGCGCTTGGCCAGCGCTTCGCGCAACAGCACCTCGATCTGGGCGTTGAGGCTGCGCAGATCAGCCGCTGCGGCCCGTTCCAGCGCCTCATGAAGGGCCGGATCGAGCCGCAGGGGAAAGGCCTTCTTTGCCGTCATCGCACCGTCAATAAAGGCTGCCTGCATTGACGATGGGCTGGGTCTCGCGTTCGCCGCAAAGCACCACCATCAAGTTGGAGACCATGGCGGCCTTGCGCTCATCGTCCAGCTCGACGACATTCTTCTCGCTCAACTGCGCCAGCGCCATCTCGACCATGCCGACCGCGCCGGCCACCAGTGTTTCGCGCGCGGCGACCACGGCGGCGGCCTGCTGGCGGCGCAGCATGGCGCCGGCGATTTCGGGGGCATAGGCCAAGTGGGTGAAGCCGCATTCATCCACCGTGATGCCGGCCACGCTGAGCCGGTTGATCAGTTCTGCGCGCAGTTCGCCCGACACGCGCTCGTGATCGCCGCGCAGCGTGACTTCCTTGTGCTCGAAATCGTCATAGGGGTAACGCGCGCCGATGGTGCGCACCGCCACTTCCACTTGGGCCGTCACGAAGCCGCGATAATCATCAACGTCGAACAGCGCCTGCGCGGTATCGGTGACGCGCCACACCAGCTGGGCAGCGATCTCGATCGGGTTGCCGCGCAGATCATTCACCTTGATCTGCTGCGAAATCAGGTTGTTGGCGCGCAGCGAAATCTTCGTCTTGCCCATCCACGGCCAGGTCCAGCGCAGGCCGTTCACCCGATCGGTGCCGCGATAATCGCCAAACAGGGTGACGGCCGCGCCTTCGTTGGGTTGCAGCATGTAAAAGCCGGACGCGATGAACAGCGCGGTGAAGGCCAGGCCGCCAATGCCGAACAGCATCAGCGGGCCGGCCTTGAACAAGGCCAGCACGGCCAGCGCCAGGGCCACAAGATTGAGCAGCAACAGGAACAGCATGGCAATGCCATTGCTGCCAACGCCAGCCCGTTCAAGACTGGGCTGGCGGGCCGGATCGTGGGTGGTCACTTCGCTCTCCTCGACATAAATACGATATCATATTTATATCGATCCGGGTGAAACGGGCAAGTGGAATCAATCGCCCCCGCCGCCATCACCGCCGGCATCGCCGTCACTGTTGCTGCTGTCGGCAACGGTGCCATCGCTGGCCCGCTGTTCCAGTCGCTTGAAGCTGTCATTCTTGCGCGCGTCGCTGACCATGATGAAGCCGGCGACGCCCAGGGACAGCAGGATGAGGATGACAACAACCATGGCCGTTCAACCCTGCGCCGGCGGCTGGTCGCCGCCCTGGTTGTTGCCAGAATCAGTTGGCGAGCCGTTCTGTTCAGCGCCCGTCGGCGGGCGGCGCCGCTTGAACACGTTCGATGGGTCCTTGGCCGCCAGGTAGAAAAACCAAGCGAACATGGCGACGTTGAGGACAGCAATGAGGATGACACCGATCATACTGCCATCCTTACCCCGGCCAGCCGGTGCTGGCCATGCATCAGAGGCTGAACGTGTTGTCACGGGGGAAGCCGTTGGGTGGCATCCGCCCGGCGCTGGCGCGGGCACCCTTCCAGAAGGTCAGATCGGCCTCCGTGCGGGTGCGGCCAGAGTCGCCGCCCATCGGCCAGCTCAGCCCTTCGGCCATCACGAATGTGCGCACATCGCTCATGCCGCCATCCTTGTATTTCTGCAGAGCGACGCCCTGACCTTTCTGCATCTGCGGCAGCTCGTCGAGCGGGAAGACCAGCAGTTTGCGGTTTTCCCCGATTACCGCCACCATGTCGTCTGCCGGCGCTATCCAGCGCACCACGGCCAGCCGCGCGTCGCCCTTGGGTGACATCACCACCTTGCCCTTGCGGGTTTCCGCCAGCAGCTCGGCGCTGTCGATCTGGAAACCGCGCCCGTCGCTGGCGGCCAGCAGCAGGCGGCGATCGGGTTGGTGGGTGAACAGGCTGACGATCTCCGTCCCTTCGGCCAGATCGATCATCAAGCGCAACGGCTCGCCCAGGCCGCGCCCGCCGGGCAGACGATCGGGCGAAAGCGTGTAGAAACGGCCATCGCTGGCTGCCAGCACCAGCCGATCGGTGGTGGAGGCGTGGAAGGCATAGGCCGGCCCATCACCTTCCTTGAACTTCAACGCTTCGGTGCTGGCCAGATCGACATGGCCCTTCATCGCCCGGATCCAGCCCTTGGCCGAACAGATGATGGTCAGCGGTTCCTTCTCGATCATCGCCTCGATCGGCACATATTTCACCTGCGGCGCGTCCGCGATGCTGGTGCGGCGGCGGCCAAGCAGGGTGGTGGGTCCATAAGCGGTACGCAGGGCAGCAAGGTCAGTCGCCAACCGCTCGGTCTGCTGCGCCTCGCTGTCGATCAGGCCGCGCAAGCCCTTGGCTTCCTCGGTCAGCGCCTTGTTTTCCCGCGTGATCTCGATCTCTTCCAGCCGCCGCAAACTGCGCAGCCGCATGTTCAAGATGGCTTCCGCCTGCACCGCCGTCAGATCAAAGGCCGCGATCAGCTCGGCCTTGGCATCATCGGCCTCGCGGATGATGCGGATCACTTCATCCAGGTTCAGATAGGCCTTGAGCAGCCCGCCCAACACTTCCAGCCGCGCATCGATGCGGGCGAGGCGATAGCGGGAGCGTGCAACCAGCACTTCGCGTTGATGGATCAGCCACTTGGCAATGACCGGCTTCAGCCCCAGCACGCCCGGCCGGCCTTCATCCAGCACGTTCATGTTGAGCGGAATCCGCACCTCAAGATCGGTCAGCTTGAACAGGCTTTCCATCAGCACATCGGCATCGACATTGCGCGATTTGGGCGTGATGACGATGCGCAGCTGCTCGTCGCTTTCGTCGGCCACGTCGGCGAGGATCGGCAGCTTCTTCTCGGTGATCAGCTCGGCGAGCTGCTCGATCAGCTTGCCCTTCAGCACCTGGTAGGGGATCTCGCTGATGATGATCGTCCAGGTGCCGCGGCCCTGGTCCTCGATGCTCCAGCGCGCGCGCAGGCGGAAACTGCCGCGGCCGGTCAGGTAGGATTCAGCGATGCTGGCCCGCGGTTCCACCAGCACGCCGCCCGTAGGAAAATCCGGCCCGGTGACGAACTGCAGCAGATCGGTGTCGGGCGCATCGGGTGCACGCAGCAGGTGCAGTGCCGCATCGACGATTTCCACCACGTTGTGGGGCGGGATCGATGTCGCCATGCCAACGGCGATGCCGGCGGCGCCGTTGACCAGCAGGTTGGGGAACAGGCCGGGGAACACCTCCGGCTCTTCCTCTTCACCATTGTAGGTGGTGCGGAAGGGAACGGATTCCTCGTCCAGCCCGTCCATCAGGCGGATGGCGGCATCGGTCAGCCGCGCCTCGGTATAGCGCATGGCCGCTGCGTTATCGCCGTCGATATTGCCGAAATTGCCCTGGCCATCGACCAGCGGAACGCGCAGCGCGAAACTCTGCGCCAGCCGCACCATCGCGTCGTAAACCGATTGATCGCCATGCGGGTGATATTTGCCGATCACGTCGCCCACCACGCGGGCGCATTTCTTGTAGCCCTGATCGGGGTTCAGCTTCAGCAGCCGCATCGCCCACAACAGGCGGCGGTGCACCGGTTTCAGGCCATCACGCAGATCGGGCAATGATCGCGCGGTGATGGTGGACAGGGCGTAGACAAGGTAGCGGTCGCCCAGCGCAGCGCCGAACGGGGCTTCGATGATATTGTCGGTTTCGGGGGGTGGGCTGGCCATGGCGATGGGTTAGCGGCGGCAGGCTTTGCCGGCAAGCATCCTCAGCGCAGCAACAGCGAAACAAGCCGTTCCCGCGCCGTCCATGTGCGTTTCGCCGCCGCGCCATCCCGCAGCACGTCGCGGGCGAGGAAGTGGCCGCTGAGCGCCAGGCCAGCGGCGATGGCAGCCGCATCGGCCTCACCTTGGCCAAGCAGGAAGCCGGGCAGGGGCAGCAGCTTTGCCGCCCACGGTTCGCCCGCGGCGCGACTGACGGCCTGGCGGGATTTGGGTGAAACAAAGGCCAGATCTTCGGTGGCGCCGGTGGCGGCGCAACTGGCCAGATCAAGGCCCAGCCCAAGTTCCGCCAGCAGTGCCAGTTCCAGCCGCACCAGCGCCGGGCCCACATCTGCCGCCGTGGCGCCCGCTGCCCCGCCGCCAAACAGCGCATCAAACAACGCGAACAGCCGCGGCTGCGCCTCGCCCTCGTTCAAACAGGTGGCAGCAAGGCTGGCCAGATAATCAACCAGCGCCAGCGCCGCCGGCCCGTGCATCATCGCCATATTGGTGCTGAGCGGATGCACCGTGGCAAAGGCCAGTTGGCCTTGCGATCTGGTGACGAGATCAAGCGCCACGCGGTTGCCGATCTGCAACACGGGCCGCAGCTTGCGGCCACGCCCGCCCTGCACATAGGCCGCCACAAGCCCCTGATCGGCCGACAGGAATCGCGCCACCACGGCATGTTCGCCGTGCGGGGCCAGGGCCACCACCAACGCAGGTTCAACGCGCATCATGGCCGCCATCATAGTGGCAAGTGGGCCGGCCGCAGCAATTATGCGTGTTAACCAAAAATTTGGAATGGATTCAGAGGCGCGAATCGTCTATCTAGGCATTAGTAACGGGGTGTTAATGACTATGAACAAGTTTGTGTTCGCTTTGGCTTTGGCTCTGGTGGCAGCACCGGCTGCCGCTGCCGTGACCGTGCCGTCCACGCCGGCCCAGTTCGCCGCGCTCAACGACAGCGTGTTCCTGAACTTCGGTGATGGCTATCTCAGCAGCGTGCAGCAGCCCGGGTTGGAAGCGGCGGCGACGTTCCGCCTGTCCAGCCGCTCCGGTGGCAACGGCACCACCAACTGGTCCAGCTGGACCTTCACCATCGACAATCTGGCCAACAACTCCAGTGGCTCGGTGACGGCCTCGCGCCTTTCGGCCTTTGGATTCGATGTGAACCCGAATGTGTCGGGCGCGTCGGCCACCGGCATGTTCGATCTGAGCACCCGTAACAGCAACATCTCCAACGGCATCAGTGTGGAGGTCTGCTTCCGCGATGCTGGCGGCAACTGCAACGGCGGTGGCAATGGCGGCCTGGAACAGGGCGAATCCATTCCCAATGGCGCGTTCCAGACCAACACCTTCACCCTGCTGTTCTCGCAGGCCCAATCGGCGATCAACCTCGATCGCTTCGTGGTCCGCTACCAGAGCATCAACACGCTTGCAGGCGTTGTCGGCGGTTCGGGTGTCGGCCTTGTGGGTGATGGCCCAATCGATCCGTTCGGCAATCCCGTGCCGGAACCGGCAACATGGGCAATGCTGATCGCCGGCTTTGGCCTGGTGGGCGCCATGGCCCGCCGCCGCCGCGCGATCGCGGCCTAATCGACGAAATCCAGACCGACCGCGCTGTACAGGCTGCGGTCGTCACCCCAATCGGCCCGCACCTTGATGTGCAGGAACAGGTGGACCTTGCGGCCCATCAGTTCGGCTATGCTGGCGCGTGATGCCGCGCCGATTTCCTTGATGCGGCTGCCGCCCTTGCCCAGCACGATGGCCTTCTGGCTGTCCCGCTCGATGATGATCTGCTGGTGGATGGCCACGCTGCCATCGCGGCGCTCTTCCCACTTTTCGGTTTCAACGGTGGCGGCATAGGGCAGTTCGGCGTGCAGTTGCAGATACAGCTGTTCGCGCGTCAGTTCGGTCGCCATCAGGCGGGTGGTGGCATCGCTCAACTGGTCTTCCGGGTAATGCCACGGGCTCAGCGGCAGGCGATTTGCCAGCGCCGCCTTCAGTTCCGGCACGCCATCGCCCGTGCTGGCGCTGATGAAGAAAATCTCCTCGAACTTTGCCAGTTCGTTGGCACGCGCGGCCAGATCGAGCAGGCGTTCTTTAACGCAGATATCAACCTTGTTGAGCACCAGCAATTTCGGCTCGCGGCGGTTGGCGAGCGTCGCGATGATTTCGGGCACATCGCCCTTCAGCCCGGCCTTGGCATCCAGCACCAGCACGATCACCTCGGCATCCGTCGCGCCATCCCAGGCCGCCTTCACCATGGCACGGTCCAGCCGGCGGCGCGGGGCAAAGATGCCGGGCGTATCCACCAGCAGCATCTGCGCACTTTCATGGATGGCAATGCCCACCAACCGCTGCCGCGTCGTCTGCACCTTGGGCGAAACGATGGCCACCTTTTGGCCCACCAGCGCGTTGACCAATGTGGATTTGCCCGCGTTGGGCGCGCCAACAACGGCGATGCTGCCGCAGCGTGTTGTGATCGGGGTGAGTTCGGTGGTCATGATTCCAGGCTTTTCAACAACAGGGTGGCGGCGGCCTTTTCGGCTTCCTGCCGGGATTTGCCGGTGGCGCTGGCCGGCGGGGCGCCGCGCACGGTCACTTCCACGGTGAACACCGGCGCGTGATCGGGGCCATCGCGGTTCACCACCAGATAATCCGGCATGCCCAGCCGGCGTTTCAGCGCCCATTGCTGCAGGGCACTCTTGGGATCATTCAGGAACGGGTGATCCGATTGCATCATCGGGCCCCAGTGGCGGGTAACAAACGCCGAAGCTGCCGCCCAGCCACCATCGATGAACACCGCCGCCGTTACTGCTTCGGCCACATCGCCCAGCACATTGTCACTGTCGGCCAGGCCCTTGCCGCGGCTCACCGGTTCCATCGCGATCAGCGGCCCGGCGTTCCAGGCGCGCGCCACGCGGGCGTTGGCCGGGCCTTCCACCATGGCATGCAGCCGCGCCGTCAACCGGCCTTCGGCTTCATCATGCTGGCCATAAAGCAGGCCGGCGACCACGCAACCCAGCACGCGATCGCCCAGGAATTCCAGCCGCTGGTAACTGGCGCCGGGCTGGCGGGTGGCGCTGCCGTGGGTGAGCGCGCGATCAAGCAGCGCCAGATCGGCAAATTCATGGCCCAGCACATCGCATGCGAACGCCGCCAGCCGCGCCATCCTGTCGGCACGGGCCAGTTCGGGGCCGGGCCCCGGATCGGGCATCGCCTTGCGTTTGCGAGTCATCGGCTTCGCCGTGGGCCGATTGCGCCAACCGGTCAAGCCTTTGGGGCAATAGAGGCTGGACTTCACACGCCCAACGCCGGAAAACGTCGCCCATGGATCATCTTGCTGCCATCCGCGCCGCCGGGGTTGCCCCGGTTGATATCCGCGCCCTGTTCGCGGCTGAGCCTGACCGGTTGGACCGCCTGTCGGCCAGTGCCTGCGGGTTGCACATGGATCTGTCGCGCCTGGCCCTCCCGTTGCCGGTGCTGGATCAATTGCTCGCCGCCTGCACCGCTGCCGATCTACCCGGCTGGCGGGCGCGCCTGCTGGCCGGCGAGGTGGTGAACCCAAGCGAAGGCCGCGCCGCCACCCACACAGCCGAACGCGGCATTGGCAATGCCGCGGATGTGGCCGTTGCCCAGGCTGCCGCCGCAGAAGTGGCGCGCATCGCCACCCAGCTGCGCACTGAGGGCGTAAGCGACGTGATCCTGATCGGCATCGGCGGTTCGGCGCTCGGCCCGGCGCTGCTCAACGACGCGTTGGGCCGCGATGGCGACGGGCCGCGCATTCATGTGGTCTCCAACATCGATGGCGAGGCGTTGCACCGTGCGCTGGCGGCCTGCCGCCTCGAAACCACCCGGCTGGTCGTCATCTCGAAAACCTTCACCACCGCTGAAACCATGACCAACGCCGAAACCGCGCTGGCCGCATTGGGGCCGGCGGCGCGGGCGCAGGCCATCGCCATCACCGCCCGCCCGGATCGCGCCGCGGCGTGGGGCGCTGGCCATGTGCTGCCCTTCGCCGAGTCGGTGGGCGGGCGCTATTCGCTGTGGTCCGCCGTTGGCCTGCCACTTGCGATCCGCTGCGGGCCGCAGGCGCTCAGCCAGTTGCGCGCCGGCGCCGCCGCCATGGACGCGCATTTTCGCGACACCCCGTTGCCGCAAAACCTGCCGGTGCTGGCCGCGCTCGCCGATGTGTGGGCCGCCCACGGGCAGGGCCAGCAGACGCGCGGCGTGTTTGCCTATGATGAGCGGCTGCGGCTGCTGCCATCCTATCTGCAGCAGCTGGAAATGGAATCGAACGGCAAGAGCGTCGCCCGCGATGGCAGCCCGCTGGCGGGGCCAACCGCCGCCATCACCTGGGGCGGCACCGGCACCGATGCCCAGCACGCCGTGTTCCAGCTGATCCACCAGGGCACGTGCGTGGGCCCGGTGGAGTTCGTGGCCGTGCTGGAACCGGCGCACGGCCTGCCCGCCACCCACCACCGCCAGTTGCTGGCCAATTGCTTCGCGCAAGGCGCCGCGCTGCTGAAGGGGCGCAGTTTCGAAGCTGCGCTGGCGCTTTCGGGTGGCGACAAAGCGCTGGCGCACGCCAAGACCTTCAGCGGCAACCGGCCGTCGTCCACGCTGCTGCTCGATCGCCTCGATCCGGCAACGCTGGGTGCGGCGCTGGCCTTCTACGAACACCGCACGTTCGTGGCCGCTGTGCTGCTCGGCATCAACCCGTTCGATCAATGGGGCGTGGAACTGGGCAAGGAACTGGCCAATGCGCTGCTGGCTGGCGAGGATCTGGGCTTCGATCCCTCCACCGCGCGGCTGGTGGCGCGGGCAGGCCTGTAAGCGGCCAACCAATTCCCAACCCGCTCATGCCGAGCTTGTCGAGGCACCGACCGACTGTGGTGCGTGCCTCGACAAGCTCGGCATGAGCGGGTCAGCCATATAGTCCGAACGCCTTTAAAAAACGGCGGCCACCCCAGGTCTGGGTGGCCGCCGCAAGACCAGCCGGCGGGAGGGCACCGGCAGGCGGGTTCAACGCCGCTCGGCGAACTGCACGTTGCTGGCGAGCTGGGTGCGGGCCTGCGCGAACTTCTTCGCGGCTTCGTGGCTGTTGCCTTCCGCGCAGATCTTCTCGGCGATTTTCACCGAACGCAGCGCCTTTGCGGCGTCCTGCGGATTGGCGCTGGCGGCTTCGGTGCGCAGCTGCTCGGCCTGCACGGCGCATTGGGTGGTGCCGGCGTGCGCCGGGGTGATCGCGGCAAAGGGCAGGGTGGCGGTCAGCATCAGGGCGGCGATGGTCAGGCGGTCGATGGTGGAACGTGCGATCATGGTCTGGGTCCTTTCAGCGTTCGGCGGGGGAGGTGGCTTGCCGATGACTGGGTTTTAAGTCACACTCAGACCCAAGTTAATCCACGCAATGATTGTCGCCCCATGAAGAACAGCTACACAATCCCGCGCAATCTGCTCGATGGCCTCGAAGCCTTCCTGCGTGTTGCCGAACGCAAGTCCTTCCGCGTAGCCGCCGAGGATCTCGGCGTCTCCCCCTCCGCCATCAGTCAGACGGTGCGCCTGCTGGAAGACCGCATCGGCGTGCCGCTGTTCATCCGCACCACACGCTCGGTGGGCCTTACCGAAGCCGGCGCCCTGTTCCACGCCCAGGCCGCGCCCGCCTTCGCCAGCCTGGTTTCCGCCTGGGAAGGCGCACGCACCTACGGCGGGCGGCCGGCCGGGCTGCTCCGGCTCAACATGCCGCGCTCCGTCGTGCCAATCCTGATCGAGCCGATCATTGCCGATTTCTGCGACCAATATCCCGAGGTGGATGTGGAAGTGACCGGCGAAGATGCCCTGATCGATCTGGCCGCCAGCGGGCACGACGCCGGAATCAGGGTAGGCGAACTGCTGGAAGCCGACATGATCAGCGTCCGCCTCTCCCCACCGTTCCGCTTCGTGGTGGTCGCCACTCCCGATTATCTGAACCAGCACGGCCGGCCCCAAACCGCCGCCGATCTGAAAACCCACAACTGCATCCGCCAACGCATCTCCAACGGATCGGTGATGCCGTGGCGCCTGATCGACGGCAACCGCATGGTGGAAATCGCCATCAAGGGCCGGGTGATCGTCAACGAAAACACCGCCGTCGTCGCGCTGACCAAACGCGGCCTCGGCCTCGCGCAGGTGAGCGAACCGCTGGTGATCGACGAAATCTGCAACGGCGAACTCGAAGTGGTGCTCAGCCCCCTCTCCCCCTCCAGCCCGGGCCTGTTCCTGCACTACCCCGGCCACGCCCAGGTGCTGCCCAAACTGCGCGCCTTCATCGATCATGTGAAAGCGGCGCTGGCGACCGGGATGCTCGATCGGCTGATCCCACCGGGGGAAGAGAAAAGAGGGCCTCCGGCGGGCAGGGGCTGAGCCCCTGCACCCACTTTCGTTGGGGATGGTCCAAGAACCCCCTCGTCAACCCGTCCTTGACACGGGGTCCCGCTTGGCCACTCCATCGGCCAGCAGTTTGAATTCGTGCTTCAATCGATGCGCGATTGGTGCTGAGATTTTTTGTTGTGAGGTAATATATTCATGGGAACGCCTGCTTTTGAAATTCCACTATCAAATGAGCAACTTATTGATCTCGGAAAGCTAGTTGTTAATTGCGGATCCGCCGAGTTTTTATTGAACATTCACTTAGGTAAAATGTTCGAATTAGATGGTGGCTCGAGTCGATATTTGATTGCGCCTTTAGCAACAAAAAGAAAGATTGAGATCTTGAAAGCTAGATTGGCGGACATACCAAACTTAAGGACTCGCAAATTAGTTCAAGAAGGATGTGATATTTTTAGTGCTCAGATTGGAATTAGGAATATGCTCTTGCATGGAATATGGGGCTTTGAAAGCGATGAGGACGATGCCAAGGTGGTAGTTGTTTCTCCAAAGGACAGTAAAGGTCATAAAACATCTCAAGATATATCACGATGCACAGAACAACTAGCGATAGCGACCAAAAAACTATCCGAAGCTCTGATTGTTGATGCCGGCCAAGAGCCAAACATGCATCCCGATAGATTGATTATTGACATTTCGAAATAATTGCGATTCGAGAATTCACTTGTGAAGCGTTTAGTTCGGCTCAGTTTTTTTGCTAGAATTTAGATCAGATAGCGGGACCCCGGATCAAGTCCGGGGTGACGGGCGCTGGTGATGGCTGGGGCTGACTGAAAACGAAAGTGGGTGCAGGGGCTCAGCCCCTGCCCGCCGGAGGCCCCTTCTACTCCACTTCTCGCCATTGCCCGCCGATCAGCGCTTCCACCGGGCGGAACTTCGTTTTGTAGGCCATGCGCGAGCAGCCTTCGATCCAATAGCCCAGATACACGAACGCCAGCCCGGCGCGGGCGGCGCGGGTGATGTGGTCCATGATGATGAAGTTGCCCATGCCGGGGCGGGATTCCAGATCGGGATCGTAGAAGCTGTAGATCATGGAAAGGCCGTCGGACTGTTTGTCGGTGAGGCAGCAGCCGACGAGGCGGCCGAGGCGGCCATCCACGCTGGGTTCGCGATATTCCACCATCACCGTATCGACCGGCGATTGTTCCACCATGTCGGCGAAATCATGCGCGTCCATCGCGGCCATGCCGCCGTCGGGGTGGCGGGCGGCAAGGTAGCGGCGCAGCAGGGCCCATTGTTCTTCGGTGGCCCAGGGTTCGCAGGCGTGCACGTCCAGATCGGCGTGTTGGGCGAGCAGTTTTTTCTGGCTGCGGCCGGGTTTGAAGCGGCTGGCGGGCACGCGCACCGAAATGCAGGCGTTGCAGCCATCGCAGCTGGGCCGGTAGACGACATTCTGGCTGCGGCGAAAGCCGATGCGGCCCAGGGCTTCGGCCATGGCCGGCGCATCATCGCCTTTCAGTTCGGCGAACACCTTGCGTTCGGTGTGGCCGGCCAGATAGGGGCAAGCCGAAGGCGCCGTCACGAAGAAGCGCGGAAAACGATAAGATTGATCCGTCACCCGTGACGCCCTCGCCTGCGATCATGGCCTTGCACGGCCGGTTCCCCCAATAACGGCGATGCTATCAAGGCTTTGCGCGGCTGGCGAGTCCGGCGGGCGGCGATTCAGTCCGCTTCGACCATCCGTGTTTCGTATCCGGCGGCGCGCAGGGCTTCCACCAGACGATCGAGGTGATCGCGATCGCGGGTTTCGCATTCGATATCGGTGATCAGGCCCTTGGCCGGCAGGTTGGTGAACACGCGCTGGTGATAGACTTCCAGGATGTTGACCTGCTGTTGATCGAAGATGCGGGCGACTTCGAACAACTGGCCGGGCCGATCCTTCAGGCGGATGCGCAGCCGCGCCAGCCGGCCGGAGCGGGCCAGATCGCGCAGCAGCACGTTGGCAAGCAGGCGGGTATCGATGTTGCCGCCGCACAGCACCAGGCCAACCTTGGCGCCCTTGAAGCGACGCGGATGGGCGAGCAATGCGGCAAGGCCAGCGGCGCCGGCACCTTCCACCACGGTCTTTTCAATGCCGAGCAGCAGCGAGACGGCGCGTTCCAGATCGCGTTCACCCACCAGCACAATGTCATCCACCAGCGCGCGCACCACCTCTTGCGTCAGCTTGCCGGGGTTCTTGACGGCGATGCCTTCGGCCAGCGTGTCGCCATCGCAGGTGGCGCTCTGGCCCTTCATCGCGGCATACATGGACGGGTACAGCTCGGCCTGCACGCCGATCACGCTGATCTCGCGATCCTGCGCCTTGGCGACGGTGGCGATGCCGGAGATGAGGCCGCCGCCGCCGATGGGCACCACCAGCGTATCGAGTTCCGGCACGTCTTCCAGCATTTCCAGGCCCACGGTGCCCTGGCCGGCCATCACCTTGGCATCATCGAACGGGTGGACGTAAACCAGCCCCTTCTTCTCGGCCAGTTCCAGCGCGTGGGCGCTGGCATCATCATATTTCTCGCCGAACAGCACGACATTGGCATCGTGGCTTTCGGTCTGCTGCACCTTCACGATCGGGGTGAAGCGCGGCATCACGATGGTGGCCGGAATGCCCAGCCGGCGGGCGTGATAGGCCAGGCCCTGCGCATGATTGCCAGCCGACGCTGCGATCACACCGCGCGCCCGTTCTTCCGCGTTCAATGTCAGCAGGCGGTTGAGCGCGCCGCGTTCCTTGTAGGCCGCGGTGAACTGCAGATTTTCGAATTTCAGCCACACCTGCGCGCCGGTCATCGCGCTCAGCGTTTCGGATTTCAGGCACGGCGTGCGGATCACCTTGCCGGCAATGGCCAGGGCGGCGGCCTCCACATCGGCAAGGCAGATCGGCAAAGGAGCCGGCGAAACGGGAGCGGTGGCGTTCATAGCTGCTCCATAACGCCGCAGGGCGGGCTGCGCTACCCGTCGTAGGGGCATTCAGCGGCTTGACCGGCCCGCCAGTCGATGAGCAACCTGCAATTCTCGGCAACCAAGGGATTCGGCGTGATGTATCGGCATGATGTGGCAGTGGCGCCGGCCGATATCGATCACATGGGCCATGTGAACAACGCGGTCTATCTGCGCTGGGTGCAGGATGCGGTGGTGGCCTATTGGCAGAACACCGCACCGCCAGAAGCCGTGGCCAATCATCTGTGGGTCGCGCTCAATCACAATATCAGCTACCGCGCGCCGGCTTTTCTGGAAGACGACGTGGTTGCCAGCGTTGTGGCCGAAGGCGTGCAGGGCGCGCGGGCGTTTTTCACCACCATGTTCAAGCGCGGCGAACAGGTGATTGCCGAAGTGAAAAGCACCTGGTGCTGCATCGATGTCGCCACCATGCGCCCGGCGCGGCTGGCCCGCGACGTGGTGTCGTTGTTCCTGCCCAACTGATTGCTTAGGCGCGGCGCGGGCGGTAGAGCCGGCGCATGGGCAAGAACATCGCATATCTGGGTCTGGGCGTTATGGGCGGGCCGATGGCGCGCCATCTCGCGGCTGCCGGGCACAATCTCACCGTTTACAACCGCACCGCCGAAAAGGCCGCCGCCTGGGTGGCCGCCCATGGTGGCCGCGCCGCGCCAACGCCGGCGGCGGCAGCGCATGGCGCCGATGTGGTGATCGCCTGCGTGGGCGCCGATGCCGATCTGGAAGCGGTGACGATGGGCCCCGATGGCGCCTTTGCCGCGATGGCGCCGGGTGCGCTGTTCATCGATCACACCACGGTTTCCGCCGAAATCGCCCGCCGGCTGGCCACTGAAGGCGAAACGCGCGGCCTGCACGTGGTGGATGCGCCGGTTTCCGGCGGACAGGCCGGGGCGGAAAATGGCAAGCTCACCATCATGGTTGGTGGCAGCGATGCCGCCTTCGCCGCCGCCGAACCGGTGATGAGCGCCTATGCCCAGCGCATCGGCCACATGGGCCCAGCCGGTTCGGGCCAGCTCACCAAGATGGTCAACCAGTTGTGCATCGCCGGCATTTTGCAAGGCCTGTCCGAAGGCTTGGCGCTGGGCATGAAAGCCGGGCTGGACATGGATGCGGTGGTGGACGTGATCAGCAAGGGCGCCGCCCAGAGCTGGCAGATGGACAACCGCGCCAAGACCATGACGCGCGGCCAGTTCGATTTCGGCTTCGCCGTGGACTGGATGCGCAAGGATCTTGGCCTCGCCCTCGACGAAGCCCGCCGGCTGGGCGTGCCGTTGCCGATGGGCGCGCTGGTCGATCAATTCTATGCCGATGTGCAGGCGATGGGCGGCGCGCGGAATGACACGTCCAGCTTGATCCGGCGGTTGGTGCGGTGACCATCACCTGGCGCCCCGCCCACCTGCCCGAAGATGCCGCGCTGCTGATCGACCTCAACGCCGAATATCTCGATTTCGTCTTTTCGGGCGTCGCCGCGCGCTTTGGCGTCTCACTGGCCGACATTTTCCCCGGTGGCGATATTCGCGCCTATCTGCCGGGTGCGCTTCCAAAAACGCTCGGCCCCGGCCCGCCGGAAAGCTGCTTCTACATCCTGGAACAGCACGGCCAGCCCATCGGCATGGGCGGTATGCGCCGCGTGCGCGATGGCGTGTGCGAGATGAAGCGTGTCTATGTGCGTGATGCGGCCAAGGGGCAGGGCCTTGGCCGGCAACTCGTGGAGCGGCTGATCGCCGACGCGCGCGGCTTTGGCTATCGCACCATGTTCATCGATACCTCGCCCACGCTGGCAACGGCCATTGGCCTTTATGAGCGGCTGGGCTTTGCGCCGATCCCGGCCTATCCTGAAGTGGAAGTGCCGGAAATCATGTTCCCCCACTGGGTGTTCATGGCAAAGGCGCTTTGAAAACAGGGGATACGACGACAATGAAGACGCTGCTGCTTGCCGCCTTGCTGGCCACCACCACCCCGGTGCTGGCCGATACGCTTTACACCAACGCCAATGGCTACACGCTCGACAGCAAGGGCGAATTGCAGCGTTTTGCGACGCTGGTGGTGGACGACGCCGGCAAGGTGAAGGCCACGCTGAAGGCCGGTGCGGCGCTGCCCGCCGGCGCCAAGGTGGATATGGCCGGCGCCACGCTGTGGCCGGGCCTGATCGATGCCCACGGCCACGTGATGCGGCTGGGCGAACTGAAACTGGTGGTCGATCTGCGCGACACCGCCTCCATCCCCGAAGCGCTGGGCCGCATCAAGGCCGGCATTCCCGCAACCGGCTGGATCATGGGCCGCGGCTGGAACCAGGAACGCTGGTACGCCGATGGCAAATTGATCAACCGCTTTCCCACCGCGGCCGAATTGGATGCCGTCACTGGTGATCGTCCGGCGTGGTTTGCTCGCGTTGATGGCCACGCCGGCTGGGCCAACAGCGCCGCCCTGAAGGCCGCTGGCATCACCCGCGACAGCATGGCGCCCGATGGCGGCGAGATCATCCGCGATGCCGCCGGCAACCCCACCGGCGTGTTCGTGGACAAGGCGATGGCGCTGATCACCCGTGTGATCCCCGATGATGATGAAAAACGCCTTGATCTGGTGCTGGAAAAAAGCCTGGAAACCATGGCCGAAGTCGGCCTGACCGGCGCGCATGATGCCGGCATGGATAAGCCGACGTGGGATCGCTATGTGCGCTTTGCCCGCGCCGGCAAGCTGACAGCGCGCATCTATGCGATGGCCGGCGGGCCAGACAATCGCAAGGCGATCGCGCCGAACGGCCCGATTCCGTGGAGCGAGGGCGATCTTGTCGCCATGCAATCGATGAAGCTGGTTTCCGATGGCGCACTCGGCAGCCGCGGCGCCTATCTGATCGCGCCTTATGCCGATATGCCGAACACGCGCGGGCTGGAAATCACCCCGGCCGACAAGCTGAAGACCTATATCACCGAAGCCAGCCGCGAAGGCTTTCAGGTCAACACCCACGCCATCGGCGATCAGGCCAACCGTTCCACCATGGATGGCTATGCCGCCGTGCCGCTGGCTGAGCGGGTGAAGCTGCGCCACCGCAACGAACATGCGCAGATTGTCGACATGGCGGATCTTGGCCGCTTTGCCAGCCTGAAGGTCATCGCTTCCATGCAGCCCACCCACGCCACGTCCGACAAGGGCATGGCCGAAGCCCGCGTTGGTGAGGCGCGGTTGCAGGGCGCTTATGCGTGGCAGCAGATCAAGAAATCGGGCGCTGAGCTGGCCTTCGGCAGCGATTTCCCGGTTGAACCGCCCGATCCGATGTTTGGCCTGCACGCCGCCGTGACGCGGCAATCGCGCGACGGCCTGCCCGCCGGCGGCTGGCGCCCGTGGGAAAAGGTCAGCATGGTCGATGCCTTCGCCGGCTTCACCACCTGGGCCGCCCGCGCCGGCCACAATGAAACCAAGGTGGGCACGCTGGAACCGGGCAAATGGGCCGATTTCATCACCCTCGAACGCGATCCCTTCACGGCGCCCGAAGGCGATCTGTGGAAGATCAAGGTCACGGCGACGTGGCTGGCGGGCAAGAAGGTGTTCAAGCGCAAATAGGCTGCAAGCCCCTCCCCATCCTCACGACGGGGAGGGGCGTCGCCGCGTTCGCGCTTCAGGCCTTGTTCGGGGCACCACGGAAGGCCGTGACTTCGATCCCGACCAGTGCGCCAAACGGCAATTTCACTTCAGGTGTGCTGCGCGCCGGGTAGGGGGTGGGGAACGCTTTTGCGTACACGCGGTTCATGGCATCGAAATCGTCGATCCTGGCCAGATAGACGGTGGACCGCACCACATTGGCAAGAGTGAGGCCCAGTTCGTCGAGGATTTCCCCGATGATCTCGATGCAACGGCGTGTTTGCGCCGAAATGTCGCCATCAATCACCTTCCCGGTCACGGCATCACGGGCGGTCTGCCCGGCCACGAACACGAAATCACCGGCTACGACCGCGTGTGAATAGGCGCCATATGCCTTGGGGATGGCCGTTTCAGCGAAAACGTGATGTTCCATGCCGTTTCGCCTCCTGAACTGCGCGCGCCGACTTGCGCCGTTCATGAACCATCATGACGCCATAGCAAAGACGGTTCCTGATGCGAACGCTCGGCTGATCAGGGTTGGTCCACTCCGGCCCCGCGCCCCCTCGCTTGAGATCAACTTCATTGGGCGCGAATCCAATATTGCATAATTTACTAAAAAAGCGTTAATTCCTCGTTGTTCAGGTCAGCGACTCGTGTGAGTTGCGGCTTGGCTGGTTTTTTCGAGGGGGTATGAGATGCGCACTGGAGTTTTCGCCGTTGCTGTTGCCGCGCTGCTGTCGACATCGGCCAGTGCTGCCATCCAATGGACTGACTGGACCAGCGCTTCGGCCGCTTCGGCCACCGGCACCTTGGGCGGTGCCACGGTCACCCTGGCGGGACCGATTCACAACTGGCAGACCAGCGGTGGCACCGATTACTGGCGCACGGGCGGCAATCCGTTCGCAGCCTATGATGCCTTGTCCAACCTGCCGGGCAACAATGATTTCGTGGCGCCATCGGGTGTTGGCGCACGCACCATCACCTTCTCCAAGGCGGTGATCGATCCCTATATCGCCATCATCAGCCTGGGCCAGTCCAGCCTGCAGACCAGTTGGACGTTCGATGCGCCGTTCAGCATCATCGATCAGGGGCAGGGTTTCTGGGGCAATGGTGTCTTCAACGTCGTTGGCAACACGCTCAGTGCCGGTGAAGCGCATGGCGTCATCCAGTTCAAGGGGACCTTCACCAGCCTCACCCTTACCACCAACAATCCTGAGTTCTGGTCCGGCCTCACCATTGGCGCCAGCGGTGTTGTTCCGGAACCGGCGAGCTGGGCGATGCTCATCGCCGGCTTTGGCCTGGTTGGTGCCGCCGCGCGCCGCCGCCGCCGGACGGTCGCAGCTTGAATTGACCTGATCGCCGGCGGGCAGGGCCACCGCCTCTGCCCGCCGGCATCGCTGTCTTTGCGCTTTCCTGCCCGCGCTGCCCGTGCCACCTTCCCCGCAATCACACGGGGAGCGCCGCAATGACCAAATTCACCCTGAACCGCCGCCATCTGCTGGCCGGCGCGGTTGCGGCGACAGCCGTGCCGGTGCGTGCGGCCGCAGCTGCGCCCGATGATGCCATTGGCCTGGCCGCGCGCATCCGCAGCGGGGATGCGAGCGCGCGTGAGACGGTGCTGGCAGCGCTGGAGCGGGCCGAGGCGGCGCAGACCAAGCTGAATTTTGCCACCCTGATCGATCGGCCCCGGGCGATCGGTGCGCTGCCCACGGATGACCGCAAGCCGGTAATACCCACCTTCATCAAGGATCTGAACGATTACAAGGGCTGGCCCACCCGCAATGGCAGCCGCGCGTTTGAAAAGGCCCCGCCGGCCACCGCCAATGAACGCTTTGTCGATGCCTTTTCCCAGATGAACACCCTGCCGCTGGGCAAGACGGCGACGCCCGAATTCGGCCTGATGTGCGTGACCGAGCCCTTGTCGCATGGTGCCACCCGCAACCCGTGGAACCCGGATTTCTCCCCCGGCGGATCGTCGGGCGGCAGTGCGGCGGCGGTGGCGGCCGGCGTGGTGCCGATTGCCCATGCCAATGATGGCGGCGGATCGATCCGCATTCCGGCGGCGCTCACCGGCCTGTTCGGCTTCAAGCCCAGCCGGGGCCGCATGGCGGGGCAGAAGACGGCGGATGATCCCGGCGAGATCGCGGTGGATCATGTGCTCACCCGGTCGGTGCGCGATGCGGCGCTCGCCATGGCGGCGTTGCAGGGGCCGGCTGCGGACGGGCTGGGCGTGCCGGTGCCGCGTCTGGCGGGCCCGGTGGGGGAACGGCTGCGCATTGGGGTGATCACCATCACCGCCGATGGCAGCCAGCCGGATCAGGAAGTGCTGGCCGGCATCGCCCGCACCCGCACGCTCCTCACCGGCATGGGCCACAGCGTTTCCGATGCCAGCTGGCCGTTCAACGCGGCGGATTTCGGCCGGGATTTCCTCAGCTTCTGGGCGTTCAGCGCGGCGCAGTCGGTGGGTTTTGTCAGCAAGATGATGGGCGCGGATGGCGTCGCCCAGCTGGAACCGCTCACCCGCCATCTGGCGGCGCAGGGTGCCGCCTTGTCGCCTGCCGATTTCCAGGCGCTGATCGGCCGGCTGCTGGGCTATCGCGCCGCCTATGATGCCGGTTTCCGCGATCATGATGTGCTGCTCACCCCGGTGCTCAGCCGCCATGCCGTGCCCATTGGGTATCTGTCGCACAGCCGGCCGCCGGCCGATGTGGTGGCCGACATGATGCGGCTGGTGGCCTATACGCCGGTGCAGAACATGGCCGGCGCCGCGGCCATGAGCGTGCCGATCATGACCGCCACCAACGGGCTGCCCTTGGGCATGCATTTTGCCGGCCGGCGCGGTGATGATGCCCGCCTGCTGGATCTGGCGTTCCAGCTGGAAGCGGCGGCCCCGTGGGCGCAGCGGCTACCTCCAATCTGGTTCGGAAACCGCGCCTGAACCCTCCATGATGGACCGGCTCTGCCGCGCTGGCGGCCGGGGCCTGTGGCACATTTCACCCTGTGATCAAGGGTTGAGGTGTCGTCGTGGCAATGGATTTGGGTTCAGGGCAGCGTGGTTCAGTGTCTGCGGCGCCGCGCCCCAGTGTATCCCCGCACCGGAATGCGCCGCCGCAACCCGGTGTGTCCCGGTCCGATCTGGTGCTTTCCGTGCGGCCACGTTTTTCGATGGATGCGCCGGCTGCCAACAGCGCCGCCGCGCTTGGCCTGGGGCCGCCGCCATCGCCGGACAGCGAGCGTATTGCCCGCCGCCTTGGCATGGGGGTTGTCGGCACGCTGGCCACGATCTTGTGGATGTGGACTCTGGCGCCGCCCCCGCTCTGAACCACGCCATCCCGCGATTGGTGCCTGCCCCGCGCCCCTGCATGCGGCAGCCACCAACAGCCTGAAGCGCGCGGACCGGAAGCCGCCCGCTTCAGGCGCTTGCTCCCTGCGGCCCGGCGAGTGTTTCCGCCGGGCCGCAGCTCGGCCCCCACTTGCCAATCCGTGCCCGGCGCGCTTGATGGGCGCGGGAAGGGGCTGGCCATGTGCAATCTCTATGCGCTCACCAAGGGCCAGCAGGCGCTGCGCGATCTGGCCCGCGCGCTGGAACTGGGCGCGGTGCAGGATCGGCTGGGCAATCTGCCCGTGCTCAGCGGCCTTTATCCCGATGCCGAAGCGCCGATCATCGGTCTGGCCCGCGGTGAGGCTCCCGGCCCCACCCTCAATCTTGCGCGGTGGGGCATGCCCAGCCCGGCCTTTGCGCTGGAGGGCAAGTCCGTCGATCGCGGCATCACCAATATCCGCAACACCGCGTCCCCCCATTGGCGGCGCTGGCTGGCACCGGCCTATCGCTGCCTGGTGCCGTTCACCGCGTTTGCCGAACATGTGAAAACGGATGCCGGCTTTCAGCCGCTGTGGTTCGCGCCGGCCCCGGAAACCCTTGGCGAAAGCCTTGCCTGCTTCGCCGGCCTCGCCACCCGCTGGACCGGCGTGCGCAAAAAGGCCGAAGGCGAAGTGACGCTCACCGTGTTCGGCTTCCTCACCTGCGAGCCCAATGCCGATGTCGCCCCCCACCACCCCAAGGCCATGCCGGTGATCCTCACCACGGCCGAAGAACAGCGCCACTGGCTCACCGCCGATTGGCGCGAGGCCGCCGCCCTGCAACGCCCGCTGCCCGATGGCGCGCTGCGCGTTCTGGGGTTCGGCACGTCGCTTGACGTGGCCGGAAACTTCCCCTTCACTTCATGATCTTGCAGGCTCAGGGGTGGGACTTGTCGTGAAAGACTATGCCAATCGTGTTGTAGCCGAACTTCCACACTTCATGACGCATTTCAGTCAAACGCTGTTCCGGCCGCGGCGTTTCATCAACGAACAGGTGCAGATTGCCGCTCAGCCCGACGCTGTTGGGAAGGGTGTTGATTTCCTGATCATATCGTTTCTGATCGGGCTGTTCATCAGCCAGGTGCTGCCCGAAGCCACCAGCATCGATCGGTTCACGGCTGAAGGCCCCGGCTATGTGACGCTGGTGAGCACGGCGGTCCACGATCTGTTCATGCTGTTTTTCTGTGCGGCGATCAGCTTTGCATCATTGCGGCTGTTCGGCGTTGCCGGCAGTTTCTTCGCCTTTTTTCGCATTTTCGCCTTCTTTGCCGGCACGGTCATCGTGCTCATGGTGTTTGGCGATGCATTGACCAATATCGCCGTGCTTGATCCCGTGGTTGGCAAAGGCTGGATCGCGCTTGAAAAGAACGCAGCAGCGACCAAGCCGCTGATGGAGCAGGCACTTTGTGCCACCGATGCCAATGGCGAGATCAAGCCAGATCCCGCGCTCGCCGCGCGAATGGCGCCGTTGCTGGCGCAGGGCCAGGCCATATTTGCCCAGATTTCGGCGCGACCGTTGTTTGTGCTGGCCACCAGGCTGCAAACCGGCGTGGCCATCGTGATCCTGGGGTGGCTGCTGATCGCGTGGGTGGCCTATGGCCGCAGCCAGCAGCTTGGCCTGGCCCGGATCATCGCCAGCGCCGCCATCAGCCTTGCGCTGATTTTCCTTGCGTCTCAACTGCTCACGCTGGTGACGGCAGGTAATGACATGATGAGCGTCTATCGCGCCTGCGCAGCCTGAAACAGAGCCCCTTGCCAACCCGGTTCGGCTGAGCGCACACTGGCATTCATGGGTCGCAACAGTGCAGCCAGCGGCGGCTGCAACGGGGAAGACGCGGCCATGGCGCAGTTCAAGATCACCAGCTGGAACATCAAGCACATGCACGACGCGATTGCGCCGGGCGGCAAGGATGCAGCGCGGCTGCCATTCATCCGCGAACAGATCGCGCAGATGGATCCCGACATCCTGTGCATCACCGAAGCCACGCCCGATCTGCCGCTGTTGCAGCAATGGGCCGCCACGCTGCACGTGCCCTACGTGGTGCCCACCATCCCCGGCACCGATGCCGCGCTGGCCAAGCTGCCGAACAACCCGCGCAAGGCGCTGTGCAAGCTGTATGGCTATCCCGATAATCCGATCACCGGCGGCCAGTGGATCTGGTTCCTGGTCAAGGCGTCACGCAATCTGGGCGCTGAACTGCAGGATCCGAAAATCTGGCAGCGTTTTGCCGCCGGCCAATATGCCGATGCCGCCGATCAGCAGCGTGACGATGGCAAATGGGGCGTGTATTACTGGGCGGAACGCAAGGCGGGCGTGTGGAACCATGTCCGCCAGCCGCAGGTGCTGGTTGCCACCATCGCCGGCCTGCGCGTCGAACTGATCGGCGCGCATCTGCGTTCCAAGCTCAACAGCACCCGAACCGGCATCTGGGAAGATGAAGCCCGCACCACATTCGCCGAACCCTTCCTGAAGGAAGTGATGAACGACCGTATCAAGCTGGCCACCGAAGCCGAAAACATCCGCAAATATGTCGATGCCCGCTTCGCCCAGGAAGCCAACCCGGCGGTGATGGTGATGGGCGATCTCAACGACGGGCCAGGCCGCGAGATCTTCGAACGCAAACACCTCTATTTCGATCTGATCGGCAATCTGCAAGGCAGCATCTTCGAAGCCGAACGCTTCCTCAATCACGCCCTGTTCGATTACGGCACCCCCGTCACCGGAACGGGAGCCGGCCTGCGCTGGAGCTACAAACTCTCCGGCAAGGACCCGGTTGACCCCACCCGCGATCCCCACCTGCTGCTCGATCACATCATGTTCACCCAGCGCCTGGTGGCGAAAGACACGCTCCCCCGCATCCGCAGCGGCGCCGGCCTGGTGGAACACGCCATCCACGAACGCGTGAACGCCATGCGGCCGCGGAAGGTGCCGGAGACGAGCGATCATCGCCCGGTTTCGGTTTCCTTGTCGCTGGCGTAGAAAGAGGCCTCCGGCGGGCAGGGGCTGAGCCCCTGCCCCCACTTTCGTTTTCAATCGGTGCTTTCCCTTCCAGACGTCACCCCGGCGAAAGCCGGGGCCCATCTCCCGACTGTTCCGCAGCGACGACCTGCAGGAGATGGGTCCCGGCTTTCGCCGGGATGACGGTCATGGTTTGACGTGTTGTACGGCGGACGGTGAGCACCGGGCCACAAAACGGGTGCAGGGTCTGCGACCCTGCCCGCGGCGGGTCCCATTGAAACCGTGTTTCGATGGGTGCCCTCGGAGGCCCCGTTAAACCTTCAAACCCGTCAGCGCATCGACCGTCAAAATCTGCGGCAACTCCGTCTCGCCGCCAGCCGGGTCATAATAGACATACACCGGCACGCCAGCGCGCTTGTGTTCGGCCAGCCAGGCGGAAATGGCGGGATCGTTCCGGGTCCAGTCACCTTCCATCACGGTGATGCCCTTGGCCTTGAAATAGTCGGCCACCGCCGCATCAGCCATGGCGCCTTTCTCGTTGACCTTGCAGGTGAGGCACCAATCGGCGGTCATGTAGAGGAACACCGGCTTGTTGGCCCCGCGCAATTCGGCCAGCGCGGCGGGGGTGAACTTCACCGCGTTCAGTTCGCTGGCGGCAGTGGTGGTGGCTTTCGCGGCACCTTCCGGGGCGGCTGTGGGCACCAGCAGCACGGCGGCCACGACGGTGGCAAGGCTGGCAATGCCGGGGATGGCGAGGCTCTTGCCGCCATGCTGGCGGCTGCCCAGCCACCACAGGAACAGGCCAAAAATCAGCGTACCGGCCAGGCCCATCGCCATGCCGTTGACTCCCACCTGCTGCCCCAGCACCCAGGCCAGCGCCAGCGCGGTGAGGAACATCGGGACGGAGAGGATGGCGCGCAGGCGGACCATCCACGCGCCCGGCTTGGGCAGGCGGCGGCGCAGGGCGGGGCTGAAACCGATCAACAGGAAGGGCAGGGCGAGGCCCAGGCCAAGGCCGGCGAAGACGGAGAGCGCCTGCACCGTGGGCAGCACCAGCGCCGCGCCCAGCGCGCCAGCCATGAACGGGCCGGTGCAGGGGGTGGCCACAAACGCCGCCAGCGCGCCGGTGAAAAAGGCGCCGGATGCGCCGCCGGAGCGCGCCTTGTCTTGTCCCAGATTGCCGGTGGTCAGCGTGATTTCGAACAGGCCGGCAAGGTTCAGCGCGATGCCGGTGACCAGCAGCAGCAAGAAGGCGATCACGCGCGGATCCTGCAGCTGGAAGGCCCAGCCGACCTGGCTGCCCGCCGCGCGCAGCACCAGCACGAGGCCGCCCAGCGCCGTCACCACCAGCACCACCCCGGCGGTATAGGCCAGCGCTTCGGTGCGGGCTTCAGCCGGGCCGACATTGCCCTTGGCCAGCGCCAGCGCCTTCAGGGACAGGATCGGGAACACGCAGGGCATGACGTTGAGGATCAGGCCGCCCAGCACTGCGCCGAGCAGGATCAAGGGCAGGCCGGGGCCTTCGCCGCCCGCTGCATCGTCATTGCCGCCAGTTGCCGCCAGCGCCGCACCGGGGCCGGGCACGCTGCCTTCCTTCGCAGTAATGGCAAAGCCCATCGGCGCCTCACCGGCCATTTCGACACGCAGCACACCGGTCACTTCGCCTTCCGGGCCGGGGGTGCCGGCATCCGTCTCGATGCGCAGCGCATCGCCCGCGATCGTCACTTTCTGCGGCGTCACATGGGTGATCACGGCATCGCCGACGGGGAAGAACCAGGCGCTCTTCACCTTGTCGAGCCCGGCCATCGGCACGCTCAACACGAAACGCGTGCCGGATTTGGCCCAGGTCACAGTGGCGGCCAGCGCGCGCGGCAGGGCAGCGCGGCCTTCGGCGATCTGCGGTGCCATGGCGGCATCATCGGCACCATCGCCCACCACCAGCGGCAGGCTCAGCGTGGCCTGTTCCGGCACGCATTGTTCGTGGCTGCACACCAGCCAATCCACCTGCACTTCGATGGGGAAGGCACTGCCCGGCGCGACGCCCGCAGGCACCGCAAGTTCGGTCAGCAGGATGTTCCGCTTTTCATACACATGGTTCATCAGGCCGGACACGACCAGCGTGCCCGGCACCGGATATTGCAGCTCTGGCGGAGCCGACACACCGGCCGGCAGCCGCCATTCCGCCCGCGTCGGCGCGCCGGCATCGCCAGGGTTCAGCCAATAGGTGTGCCAGCCGGCCTTGGGTGTCAGCACGATGCCCAGTTGCAGCGGCTTGCCGGGAGCGGGCGCGCTGCTCTGCGCGATCAGTTCCACCCGCGTGTGCGGCTGATCACTGATCGGGGCCGCCAGCGCCGGCAGGGCCAGCAGGGCAAGAACGAAGGAGAGAAGGCTGCGAATCATGGCCGGCCTTTTGACAGGCTGCGCGCCAAAGCGAAAGGCCAGCGCCGATTGGCCGCCGCCAAGCTGGGCTTTGCGCTCACAACCGGGCCAGCGCGGCACGCAAGGCGGCATAATGCGAACAGCCCGGCAGCCGATTGAAACTGATCGATCCGGGCAATGCGGCGGCCAGCGCTTCGGCCATTGCCGGCGGCGTCCAGTTATCGGCGTCTCCCTGCCAAAGTGTGATCGGCACGGCGATGCCGGCAAGATCGGCCGGGCCGCCGGCGGCATAGGCGGTCACTTCGGCGATGAAGCCGGCCGGGCTTCGGCCCAGCCCGGCGCGCAACACTTGGGCCATCGCCTGCCGGAAACCCGGATCGCGGCTGAGCGCCAGATCGGCGCCCGCCGCCGTGGCAAACAGCCGATCGCACAGGAAGCCGGGCGCGGTGCGGGCGACCAGGCTTTCCAGCTGCGCCACCAGCCAAAACAGCGCCGGGCGGGACCGTGCAAGGCGGAACAGGCTGCCCCCAGCCATGGCGGGCAGAAAATCCCCCAGGGCCAGCGGTGCCGCTGGCGCGATCAGGTGCAGATGCGCCACCCGATCACCCTTTGCGCGCGCGACCGCCAGCGCCACCGGCGCGCCGAGCGAAAAGCCGATCAGCGTCACTGGCCCATCGGCACAGTGCGACACGATCAGCGCGGCCAATTCGCTGACGGCAACAGGCATGGTGCGATCGGGCGTGAAGGCCCGCAGGCCGGGCGGCGCACACGCCTGAAATTCGCCGGGGCCGCCGGGTTGCCCGTGAAAATAGATGAGCTGGGGCAATGTGGTGGGGCTGGCCATCGCCGCCTGATAGTTGGCAAAAACGCCGCCAACGGCAAGCAGCCCCGCTTGGCCAGGACCAAGCGGGGCTGCTGCCGGCGCGCGCGATCAGAACCCGATGGTTACACCCACCCGGGCCGCGCCGCCGCGATTGGGCACGGCGGCCACATAATCGATGCCGTTCAGCGCCGCGATGCCCCGCACGGCCGCGTTGCCGGTGGCGGTCACGCGGTGCGTGCCGAAATCGGTGAACAGATATTCGGCGCGCAGACCGATCGTCTTCGACAGCTTGTACTCCAGGCCGCCGCCAACCGTGTAACCGGTCTGGGTCGCTTCCGCTTCGCCGGACCAGCCAACTGTGGGGGCGCCGTTCACCAGCACCGCCGCCTGGGCGCGGGTGTCACCCACGGCGATACCAGCGGTGGTATAGGCCAGCAGCTTGTCGCCAAATGTGTAACCCAACCGCGCCCGCAGCGAACCGCGATTGCCAAGCCGGCTGTTGACGTTGGTGGTCAGGCCCTGCGGTGCCAGGCCCGGAATCGGCGCGCCGACAAAGCTGTTGGCGCCCTTCACGTTGCCGATGGTGAAATCACCTTCGACGCCATAAAGGATCTTGCCGCTGCTGAAATTGTAACCGGCAACGGCGCTGCCCTGCCAGCCATCTTCAAAGCGCAGATCCTGAAAGGCCGGACGAACGCTGCTGGGCAGGCCGAGGAACCCGGCGGTGCCTTCGGTGAGGGCACGGTTCTGGCTGTGGGCCTGCAGGCCGACCATGGCGCCGATATAGGGGCCATCAAAGGCGGTTTGCGCCAGTGCCGGGGCGGCAGCGGCAAAGCTGAGAGCGAGGATCAGGGGGGCATTGAATCGCATGTAACACTCCTTGGTTGCGAAGGTTACAGGTCTGTAATGTTTTTGCATGAAGCCCAGATGAACGGCGTGGCCGCGTGCGATCAGTTGCCGAACATCTGCGACCAAGTGATTGCATCGCAACGAAAAACGCCGGGGCATTTCTGCCCCGGCGTTGATCTTGAACCGGCTGTCTGGATCAGCGCTTGCTGAACTGGAAGCTGCGGCGGGCCTTGGCCTTGCCGTACTTCTTGCGTTCGACAACGCGCGGATCGCGGGTGAGGAAACCGGCCTGCTTCACCGGGGTGCGCAGCACGGGCTCATACTTGGTCAGCGCCTGGGCGATGCCGTGCTTCACAGCGCCGGCCTGGCCCGAAAGGCCACCACCAACCACGGTGCAGACCACGTCATACTGGTCGCGGCGTTCGGCCACGTCGAACGGCTGGTTGATCACCAGGCGCAGCGACGGACGGGCGAAATACACGGTCTGATCGCGGCCATTGACCGTGATCTTGCCGGTGCCGGGCTTCAGCCACACGCGGGCGATGGCGTTCTTGCGCTTGCCGGTGGCATAGGCGCGGCCCTGGGCATCGATTTCCTGCTCACGCAGCGGGGCGGGCGGGCCGCCACCACCGGTGTGGGCGGTGTTGACGGGGGCATCGGCATCCATGTTGCCGAGATCAGACAGGGACTGGCGATTGTCAGACATTTCTTATCCCTCAACCAGCAAGCGTGGTGTTTTTGCGGTTCATCGACTTGACGTCGAGCACTTCCGGCGACTGGGCGACATGCGGATGCTCGGCACCGGCAAAGACGCGCAGGTTGCGCATCTGATCGCGACCCAGCGGGCCGCGCGGCACCATGCGTTCCACGGCCTTGATCAGCACGCGTTCCGGATAACGACCTTCCAGGATCTTGGCCGGCGTGGTTTCCTTGATGCCGCCCGGGTGACCGGTGTGGCGATAGTAAACCTTGTCGGTCGTCTTCTTGCCGGTGAAGCGCACCTTGTCGGCGTTGATGACAATCACGTTGTCACCGCAATCGACGTGCGGGGTGTAATTGGTCTTGTGCTTGCCGCGCAGGCGGTTGGCGATGATCGAAGCAAGACGGCCAACGACGAGGCCTTCGGCATCGATCAGCAGCCACTTCTTTTCGACGTCGGCCGGTTTGGCCGAGGCGGTGGTCCGGGTAAGCATGGCGTTGATTCCATTCTTCAAAATGCGAAACGGCCGAGGTTTTGGCCCCGGCGTCGATGCGGCGTATCGGTGAAACCCCCGCGCAGGTCAAGGAAAAACCGGGGTTTTTGGCCTGTGGTATTATAGCACCGCGCTGTTTCAGGGCGCTTCCAGTACCAGCCGCAGACGTTGCTGCAGGGGCGCGATGGCATCGTTGGCGGCCAGAAAATCATCTACCCCAAGCAGTTGCGGGCTGTGGCCCTCATCACCGAAGCGGATGGCGGCAAACTCGGCCTGCGTAATGGTGGCGGCAAGGAACCAGCCGGTGCCGGCGACCGGATGCAGGGACGGGAAGGGGCGGGCCCACCAGAGGCGGGATTCGGGCAGGTGCAGGCCGAATTCTTCGTGCAATTCCCTGAGTACGCACGCCGCAGGGCTTTCATCGCCTTCCCGCCCGCCGCCGGGCAGATCAATCAGGCCGGGCCATGGGATGCCGGGTTTGTGGTCGCGGCGGTAGGTAAGGATGTGGCCGTCAACCAGCGCCGCCAGCTTGGCGCCGGCGAAGTCTGCCCCGTCCCAGGGCGTGATCACACAGCGTGGGCCTGAAGATGGCCCAGCATGGTGATCTCCAGAGTCTTGGCGTGGGTGGCTTCCAGCACCACTTCCGGTGCGAACCCGGCGACGCGTGCTTCCTCCCAGCGGCCGGCGCACAGGCACCAGCGGTCGCCGGGGTTGAGGCCGGGAAAGCCATATTCCGGGCGCGGGGTGGACAGATCGTTGCCAGCGGATTGGCTGAACGCAAGGAACTCCTCGGTCACCACCGCGCAAACCGTGTGCAGGCCCTGATCGGCGGAATCGGTGTTGCAGCAGCCGTCGCGGTACCAGCCGGTCAGCGGCTCCAACGAGCAGGGCAGCAGCGGCCCGCCGAGCACATTCTTCGCGGTCATGTCTTGCCCCTCTGGCTCCAGTGCGCCGCCCAAACGGTCGCCGCCACCAGCAGCGCCGCGCCGGCCTGGTGGGCGACGCCGAGCCAGACCGGCACGTGATTCAGGATGACGGAAACGCCCAGCACGAACTGCGCCAGCACAACGCCACCCAGCGCCAGCGCCCGGACCCCGCCGCCCGCGCGCCACAACAGCGCGGCCACCGCCAGCACACCGCCGGCGGCAATCCAGGCCAGGCTGCGGTGGATGAACTGCACGCTCACCGGATCGCTGACCGCGTCGATGGCGCTGCCCAGGATGCCGTCGGGCACAGCCGAGCCGAACATCAACGGCCAGGTGTCGCTGGCATGGCCGGCGCGCAAACCGGCGGTGAAGGCACCCCAGACGATCTGGACGGCCAGCAACAGGGTGAGCGGCCAGACCCAAGCGCGCGGGCGATCATGGCGGGGCGCATCGCCGTCGATCAGATCAAGCGCAGTCCAGAGGCAGCCAGCCATGATGATGAAAGCATTGGACAAATGCACCGCCAGCCGTTCCGGCGCGACCTCGGTGCGATCGACGAGGCCGGAGGCGACCATCCACCAGCCGATGGCGCCCTGCAGGCCGCCCAGCGCAAACAGGGCGAGCAGGCGCGACTTGTAACCCGCTGGAATCTGGCGGCGAATCCAGAACCACAGCAGCGGCAGCGCAAAGGCCAGGCCGATCAGGCGGCCCAACAGGCGGTGGACATATTCCCAGAAGAAGATGCCCTTGAACTCGGCCAGGCTCATGCCGCGGTTCATCAGCTGGTATTGGCTCGACTGCTGATAAAGCGTAAATTGTTGTAACCATTCGCTTTCTGTCAGCGGCGGCAGCGTGCCCGACACCACATCCCAGCGGGTGATCGACAAGCCGCTCTCGGTCAGCCGGGTGATGCCGCCAACGACCACTATGGCAAACACCAACGCGGCCATGCCGAGCAGCCACAGTGCCACGGCCTGCGGGCGGGAATCGGAACGGGGAAGGGGGGCGGCAAGGGAGGCCATCGCTGTCCCTTACAAGCCGCAGCATCTGCCGAAAAGCCTGCCGCGACAATAAGCGATCGGGCTGGGCCGGCAGCACCCGGTCAGGCGTTCGCCAAAGTCCGCCGTTGGCGCAGCCGTCCGCCGACAAGGCCAAACCCGGCCAGCAGCAGTGCCCACGTCGCAGGTTCGGGCACCACCATCACACGGGACTGCTCGTCGGTCCACACTGGCAGGTAGAACGTCCCTTCGTTGCGGGTCCACCACGCGTCCACCAAGGTAAGTGTCTTGCGGCGAACGGTTTCCGGGGCGCCGGCGTTGAAAATCCCGAACAAGGCGAGGCCGGTGGGCTGGGTTTCGCCATAGGAAAAACGGATCTCGAACACATCATCCTTGCAGCCCGGATAGCTGAATCGGGCCGGGGCGCCGATGGCCCCCACCGCCATGGTCTTGGGGCAGGTGCCGGGCGCGAACTGGAAATGCAGATCGGTCGCGCCCAGCGGCATCGTCACTTCGGTAACGCCGGCCCACGCCGGCGCAGCAGCAAAGCTGAGCATGGCTGCAAGGATGGCTGCGCGGCTGGACATGAAACGGCTCCTTCTGGTCCGGCTGCGGATGAACAGCCAACTCAAGGGGCATTTTACCGCCAGTGCCTCAGCGTGTGCGATACGGGGCGATGCGTAATCGTTCGATCGCGTGATCAATCCTTCTTGTCCGGGTCCTCATAACGGAACGGGTCGGTCATTTTCGGCTTGTTCGGCAAGGGCTTGGCGGGCAGCGGCTTGTCGGCATTGGCGGCTTCCCACAACAGGGACGCCAGGATCACCGAGGCTTGGCGCAGGTCAGCTGGCCGCAGATGATCGAAGGTGTCGACGCTGCTGTGGTGCACGGTGGTCCCATAATCCAGCGGGTCCTGGATGAACTGGAAGGCGGGCAGGCCCATCGCGGCCATGAATTCATGATCGGTGCCGCCGGTCGGGCTGGCAACCACGGTGCTGGCCCCCATGCTGGCAAACGGCGACAGCCATTCCTTCAGGATCGGCACGGCGGCAAAATTGCCTTCAGCATGGATGCCGCGCAGCTTGCCGCCGCCGTTATCCATGTTGAAATAGGCGGCCATCAGATTGTAATCGGCTTTCTTTTCAATCGGATACTGGTTCATGCGGAAATCATAGGAAAGCCGGGCCTTCACCGGATCCGGATTGGCCGGCCGGCTGGCGAGATGGCGCTCGATATAGTTGGACGAGCCCCACAGCCCCTGCTCCTCACCCGACCACAAGGCGAAGCGGATGGTGCGCTTGGGCTTCACTTTCAGGGTGGCCAGGATGCGCGCCGCTTCCATCACCACGGCCGAACCGGCGCCATTGTCAGCCGCGCCATCAGCCGCGACCCAGCTGTCGAGATGGGCGCCGGCCATCACGTATCCGGCCTTGGCGTCGCTGCCCGGTATGTCGGCCAACACATTGTAACCATTGGTATCGCTGTCGTCGAACTTCACCTGCGAATCGATCGTCAGCACCACCTCGCCCTGCTTGGCCAGCCGTGCCAGCCGGCGATAATCCTCGGCCGTCAGTTCCAGGCCGGGCAGCTTGGGCGTATCGCGGTGCTGATAGCCTTCGCCATGCAGCAGGCCATTGTCGCGGTAGCTCATGCGCACCCAGCCCACAGCGCCTTCCTTGGCCAGGAATTCGTCGAGCTGCTTGCCCCACTGCAGATATTTGAACCAGCCGTCACCATCGTCGGGTGCAGTAACCGGCTGATTATACTCATCAAGCTCGCCGATCGCCTTGTCGTCCAGTCGAACAAAGCCCGGCTTGGTGGCGTCGGCCGGTGGGCGCGGGAGGCTGACAGCGACGATCTTGCCTTTCAGTTTGCCGGCCCATTCGGCAAAATGGAGCGGCTTGCTCATCGGGGCCACCACCACCGGCGCGGTGATGCCGCCGGCCGGCGTTCCGGGCGTCCAGGCGACGGGCAGGGTGCGCAATTCCATGCGTCGCGGGCTGGCCATGGTCACACTGGCCCGCTCGATCGACCAACCGCGGCCAAAATCAAAGCCTTCGGTGCGCACATTGGCAAGGCCCCAGCTCTTGAACTTGTCCTGTGTCCAGCGTTCGGCGTCGCGCATGCCCGGCGAATTGGTCAGGCGCGGGCCGATGCGGTCGGTCAGATGGGCGGCGGTCTCCACCACTTCGCCATGGTTCATGGCCTCATCGGTGATCCGCGCCACCATCGCCAGATCAGGCGCAGCCAGTGTTGGGGCGGCAACGCCGGCAAGCAGCAGAGCAAGAATCCGGGCTTGTGGGGCGCGCATCGGGCAATCTCCATTCAGGGAATGCAGCCTGTCTAGCGGCCGGCAATTTGCATGGCAACGAGCGAGCCGGCCCAATGCCACTTGTCCAAAAGGGGTTGCCGCCAAGGATGTAATAATGTAACACAAATCCCGTGCCGTCGCCCAGCAGCCTCCTCGATCGAATCGCCATCGGCCTGTCGGGCCTGTGCCTGCTGCATTGCCTGGCCGGCTTCCTGCTGCTGACCGTGTTCGCGCTCACGGGTGACTGGCTGGATCATCGCGTCCACTTCATCGGCCTGATGCTGGCCATGCCGTTGGCGGCTGTGGCGCTGTGGCGCGGGTGGCGCCGGCATGGCCGCAGCGATATAGGGATGATGGGTGTTGTCGGTCTGGCGGTGATGGCGATTTCGCTGGCTGTTGAACATGGTGCCGTTGCCGAAATGATTGTTTCGGTGGCCGGTGTGATGATCCTGGCGTTTGCGCACTGGCAGAACATGAAGGCGCTGCGCATCGTCTGAGCCTCTGGGCCTGAGCCGCCGTCCGTCTTGCATGACCGGCCGCAAAGCCCGATATGCAGATCATGGCACATCCCGCCCATAGCCACGGCCAGCATCACAGCCGAGCCGATCTTGCCGCCGCCGCCCAGGCCCGTCTGAAAAGTGCCGGCGAGCAGTGGACGCCGTTGCGCGCCACCGTGTTTGCCGCGTTGGCGGGCTACGATCGCCCGGTTTCGGCCTATGATGTGACCGATGCTGTCTCCACCGCCAGCGGCCGCCGCATTGCCGCCAACAGCGTTTATCGGATCCTGGATCTGTTCGTGGCCAATAATGTGGCCAGCCGGGTGGAAAGTGCCAACGCCTTCATCGCCAATGTCCACCCCGATTGTCCGCACGATTGCATCTTTGGTGTGTGATCGCTGCGGCGGGGCGACTCATGTGGATGATGATCGCATCACGGGTGATGTGCGCAGGGCCGCTGTAGCAGCGGGCTTCACCCCGGTGCGCCCGGTGATCGAAGTGCGCGGCATTTGCGCAAACTGTGCGTGAAATCAGCATGATGACGTGCTGCGGCAATGAAACTGTCATGCTGGCTCGACACTTCGGATGACAGGCCCTGCCATAATCGCTAAGGGCAGTCCCTTAAGATTCAGCCACTGCGAGCCGTTCATATGACGCTTGAAACCCCGCTTCTCGACCAGGTCAACATTCCGGCCGATCTGCGCCGGCTGGAACCCGGGCAGTTGCGGCAATTGGCCGATGAACTGCGCCAGGAAATGATCCATGCCGTCTCCGTGACGGGCGGGCATCTGGGTGCCGGGCTTGGCGTTGTCGAACTCACCGTGGCGCTCCATTATGTGTTCAACACGCCGGACGACAAACTGGTGTGGGATGTTGGCCATCAGGCCTATCCGCACAAGATCATCACCGGCCGGCGCAACCGCATCCGCACCCTGCGCCAGGGCGGCGGCCTCAGCGGCTTCACCAAGCGCACCGAGAGCGAATATGATCCGTTCGGCGCCGCGCACAGCAGCACGTCGATCTCGGCGGCGCTGGGCTTTGCCGTCGCCAACAAGATGATGAACAAGCCGGGCAAGGGCATCGCGGTGATCGGCGATGGCGCCATGTCGGCCGGCATGGCCTATGAGGCGATGAACAACGCCCGCGAGGCCGGCAACCGGCTCGTGGTCATCCTGAACGACAACGACATGTCCATCGCGCCGCCGGTGGGGGCGCTGTCGTCTTATCTGTCGAGGCTGCTCTCCAGCCGCAAGTTCCTGGAACTGCGCGAATATCTGAAGCAGGTTTCCGGCAAGGTGCTGCCGCCGCCGCTGCAGAAGGCGGCCGCGCGCGTGGACGAATATGCCCGCGGGTTCGCCCAGGGTGGCGGCACGCTGTTTGAAGAACTGGGCTTTTATTATGTCGGGCCCATTGATGGCCACAATCTCGATCACCTGCTGCCGGTGCTCGAAAATGTGCGCGACGCCGCTGAAGGCCCGATGCTGATCCATGTCGTCACGCAAAAAGGCAAGGGCTATGGCCCGGCCGAAGCCAGTGCCGACAAATATCATGGCGTGGTGAAGTTCGACGTGGTTTCGGGTACCCAGTACAAGCCGCAGCCCAAGGCGCCGGCCTATCAGAACGTGTTCGGCGACATGCTGATCGAGGAAGCCAAGCGCGATCCGAACATTGTCGCCATCACCGCTGCGATGCCGTCGGGCACCGGGGTGGACCGTTTTGCCAAGGCCTTCCCGGAACGCAGCTTCGATGTCGGCATTGCCGAACAGCACGCTGTCACCTTCGCTGCCGGTCTGGCCGCGCAGGGCATGCGGCCTTTCTGCGCCATCTATTCCACCTTCCTGCAGCGCGCCTATGATCAGGTGGTGCACGATGTGGCACTGCAAAACCTGCCCGTGCGCTTTGCCATCGATCGCGCCGGCTTGGTCGGTGCGGATGGCGCCACCCACGCCGGCTCGTTCGATGTTGCCTATCTCGCCACACTGCCCAACATGGTGGTGATGGCGGCTGCCGACGAAGCTGAACTTGCGGACATGGTGCACACAGCGGCCATGTATGACGATGGCCCCATCGCCCTGCGCTATCCGCGTGGTGAAGGCACCGGCGTC
>Ga0209278_1000362_pt1 | contig 39683 bp, 60 predicted proteins | sample JI81BgreenDNA_FD_187504 | JGI IMG/M metagenome (GOLD analysis project Ga0209278, IMG submission 187504) | Wastewater effluent complex algal communities from Wisconsin, to seasonally profile nutrient transformation and Carbon sequestration -... | ecosystem: Engineered > WWTP > Effluent > Algae...
GGAAGTGCTTGGCCACCTTGGCAGCGGCGCGGCTGCGCTGGCTGGTGTGGTGCTTGTAAGCGGTTGACTCGTCGATGGCCAGGTACTTGAACTTCTTGAAGAAGGCCTTGCTACCAGCTTTCTTGGCCAGCCACTTGACCGCATCGATGTTGGTCACATAGACGTCGGCCTCTTCGTTGAACACCGCCTCGTGCTTGCCAGCCGTCGAGACCGCGACCTTCAAGCCGGGGGCGAACTTCTTCGCGTCGTTGTACCAGACAGACCGAAGAAGGGACTTTGGAGCCAGCACGAGAGCAGCAGCTCCTTTGTGGCGCTTGAGCTTGCGCTCGATGTCCAGGATGGCTACCAGCGTCTTGCCAGTGCCGGGGTCGCTGCAGTCAAAGACGTAGTCGGTCGTGTCAGCGTGCTTGAGGCTCTTGAGCTGGTGATTGAAGGGAGTGAAAGAAGGTTTCGTCCTCATAGGTCTTCCGAGAAAGGTCAAAGGCCACAGCCATGCGTAGCAGAGCTACATGGATGCGAGTGCTGGTGTCGAAGGTCTGGCCGCCGTACTCAACAGGCTTGCCAGTCAGCCGCTGTTTTGCGACGTGCATGTCGACGATGAGGTCAAGGCGTGTTGACATGTATGCACCTGTGTTGAGGGTCCCGGCGTGTGCGTTCCTTGGCCGGGGCAAGGTGGGGAGGGGAGGGTGGTGGTGTCGCGTACCCGGTAGCACCCTTTACCAGCAGGCAGGTCTGGACGCACCCTTGCTGCCCGCCACAATCCGCTAGCTACCGACGCGGATGAAACTTGACAGGCTTAGGGTTCTGTACGCCGTCAACGCACTGACCACCGTTCCAGGGGCCGTACTGACACCACTTGCAGGCGTGGATATTGGCTGCCGGCTTGTAGTCCGTGCAGGTCAGCATGGCTGTAGCACGCTTTTCGTAGCCGGTGCGAAAGCGCAGACCCTGGGGACGAGTAAAGGTCTGCGACGTGATGTTCTGACCATCGGGCTGGTCCAGATACCACAGCTCAGCGGTGACTTTCTCCAGCTTGGGATAGCGCAGAAAGGAAACCAGCTGGTACAGCTGTAGCTGCTGCGCGTGCTTGATCTCGTTGCCGAACTTGCGACCGGTCTTGTAGTCGATCACCACCGCTTCGGTGTCGTCGACAAACACGATGGCGTCGAGCTTCAGGCGCAGCCAGGCAGTTTTGTAATCACACGGTTCCCAGTCGGACGTCATGCCCCACTCGCCTTCCAGGCTGACCTGGCCAAGGGTGTGCAGGTGACGGAGAAGATCGAGCTGGGGGCCGAAGTACAGCTCGGCCTCGGGCGCCAGAGCGTCGATGCGGCCGTCTACGTACTGCTCGCAGTTGTCGTGGATGCGAGAACCGCGGTCGTTGGCGTGCTCGGTCTTGCCAGGCGTCAGAGGGCGCTCGGGCTCGGGCACGCGCTGCACGTGCTTGAGGTACGCATAGAACTTGCACTTCTCGAAGTCCGACAGCTTGCTGAAGCTCCACGATGTCATCACGGCTTCTCCTTGAGTTTTTGTGGAGTTCAATTCTAAGCTAGACATTAGATGTTTTGCGAATGTCATCGTCGGCAGAGATGTCGAACTGTGTGCGGATAGACCGTCCGACGTTCGCTAGTTCGTACGGTTCGTCACCAAAGTAATGAATCTCTGTATCGTCGTCTTCTTCACCGAGACGAATCCACGCACCTTCAAACTTGTCTTCCATGCCTTTGAAATGGTTCCAGACGGCTTTCATGGCGATGACGTCGGTGTAGTTCGGGTACATCTTCCAATTTTCGTAATCGAGTCCAAGCATGAGACCGTCGCCGTGCATCACGATCGAAAAATCGTTAAGAAGGACGTGCTTGATGTGCTCATCTCCCGTCAGCATGAGCTTGGCCACCTCGTCAAGAATGCCGTCTCGGGTGCCGGCTATGCGGACAGTTCCGTCGCTTCTGTACCCCATCACACTTCCTCGTAAGTAACAGGCAGGTTCCACGCTTCTGCAAACACGTACTTGTGCCTGGTTATAAGAGACGTAAGGTGCGGCACGTTAATAGCGTGAAAATCCCACAACTTGATGTACTCATCTATCTCTTCAGAACTACCGAATTTGCAGCGATTAGCAATGCTTGCAATCGTAGAGCGGTCAAAACGTATCATGTATAGAAAATCGCGCGGTTTAGTCATAAGCACGTGCTTTGCTTTGTGGAACTCCAGGCGCTCTTTCAACAGTCTTACGCCGGCGTCCAGCATTTCTTTGCCCTCGGCAGTAAGTGTCTTGCGCCTGGGCACTGAAGTTTCCGGTACTTCAAAACGCTGGCCGTCTGGGTGGTACAAGAATGTTTTTGTCGTGCGTATCTCGTCGTAGTTGCCGACCTGGCGAATCAGCTTGTAACGCTGATAGTTGGTCGCATCTGAAGGTATTGCAAGGTCGAGCTTAGGGCGCTTTAACGCTGTGTGAGTTTCAAGCCCGCCCCTCCAAAGAAGCAGCCGCGTCCCAAAAATGCCGGTCGGGTACGCAAGCTCGTTGATCCACCGAATGCCGCGTTGGTTTGGCAACGTGTAAAGCAAAGACCCATCTTTTTTGAAACGCACGGCTTCGACGTTGTCGAAGGTACATACAAACTCTTCGCCGTCTCGAATGATGGCTTGGTCGTACCGTTGGGTAAGGAGCAAGGCGTTCGGATACCGCTTGAACTGATCTTCGATTTGCCAGTAGGTGGTGAAATGCACGCTTACACCTCGATCTGAATGGTCTCGCCAAACGGGCCAACTACGTCGGTAGTGGCGCACCACAGCACAGGAAAGTCCTGCGGCTCGGGGAACGTGCCGTACATGTCGGTCAAGTACACCAGTGCAACGGGCGGCGTGCCTTCCTCGGCGATGAGATCAAACGGCGGGCGGAAGTCGGTGCCGCCGCCGCCGTGCAGTTTGAAATGCAGCTCTTCGCCAGGCTCGAAAACGTCGATGTGGTTGATCGCGGCGTCGCAGTAGATCACCCGCGTACGCTCAGGCCGCACGGAGTTCACGATGGCTGCAATCTCGCTACCGAACGCGTTGAGCGTAGGCTGGTCGATAGAGCCGGACGTGTCGATCACCACGTCGATCGGGCCCATGGCCTCGCTATACAGCGAGGGGGCATACAGGCCCATGGCCAGGTACTTGCGAGCCGGGCGAGCCCAGCTGTAGTCGTTCTTGGCGATCTGGGTGATGAACCGCGACAGCACATCACGCCACGGCACTTTGGGCGTGGTCAGGTCGTCGATGAAGCGCTCCAGGCCGCCAGGCAGCTTGCCCTGCTTCTTAGCCTCGTGTGCAGCTGCCGTGACAGCGACTTTCCACTGCATCTCAGAAGCCTCGCGTTCGGCTGGAGACGCGTGCTCAGATGCGTCTTCGATCTCGCACAGCGGGCCGCCGTTACCGCCATCCATGCCAGTGGGCGGTTGAAAACCTTGGCCGCCGTTGTTGTCGTTCTTGAGTAGATCGTAGATGTGATCGGCCGACATGCCTTTGTACTTGGGGTCGTACAGCCACTTGTCGCCGATCCTGAAACCAGCGTCTTTGAGCATCTGGTTGATGGCGTAGTCGCCAGCGTAGTTCCAGATCAGCGGATCGCGAGAGCCACGACGGCTGATGTGGTTCCACATGCAGTGACCGATCTCGTGGGCAATGGCTGCCTTGATCAGGTCGTCGTTGAGCGACATGATGAAGTCGGGGTTGTACTTGATCCGCTTACCGTCCACACACAGCGTGGGGATGTCGGTCGACTGCTCCATCTTCAGGTACAGCGCCAGACGGCCCCAGAAGTATTGGGTCAGCAGCAGGTTGGTCCGTGCACGCAGCACGCGCATCTTCGCTGCTTCGTGGTTCGCTGAAGTCGGGGTCTTCGTCGTCTTCGTCATCATTGCTCTCCAGGTTGGTAATGGCCTCATCCAAGAGGTCGTTGGCGTAAAGGGAATCGAGAATGGCTTCTTCGCTCGTGAGGTAGGCGTACTCTTCTTCGAGCGAGCGGTACAAGTCACGGGCGTGTCCTCGAAAGATGTCGTCGACCGCCATCTCCAAGGATTCAATCTCTGTGCGGCACTTGACCATGAGGTCTTGGTACGCAAGGTCTTGCAGCGGGCTGCTGAACACCACGTCTTCAAAATCCAGCTGCACTTCGCAGTGCATGGTGTTTTCATGAACGTAGTGAGAAGAACGGCTTCGCTTGCAGTAGCAGTACAGCGTGATGTGCTTGCTTTCGATAGCAGCACGCAGGTTGGAGTAAGAGTTGTCGCGATCATGGGCAGCGAAAAACGCTTTCCAGTCGCTGACGCCGCCTTCAAACGACGCGCCGTCGCCTTGGCTCCAAAACCCGCTAAACACGAGGTTTGTTGCAGCAATGCCTTCGTCCGCCATGACTGCAATGAAGTGCTCATACTCAAACTCCCACCAGCGGTGGTCGGTGTTGATATCTGAATACTCTGCAAGTAGCGCGGCTTGATCGCTAAGCGAAAGCGCTGCAAACCGTTTCTTCAGCTTGGTGAGGGGATGAGCTTCAAGATGTTGGCTGCTTTCCCCGCCACTTCCAGCCGGGCTTTCTTGCTGTTGCGCAGTGTCCATATGTCCACCAAAAGGTCACGGGTGATGTGATCAGCCACGACGGTCATACGCTCGTCGTCGGCCACGTTCAAGCCAGGCAGCAGTTCCATGAGTTCGCGGGCGTTGCTGATCAGCGACTCGTGAACTATGGCTTTGTCTGCAGACAGCCGTGTGTGGATCAGCTGCACGGAAGCGCGGACCCGCTCCCAAGCAGAGTCCATCGCGTCTTTCTGGCGCTTGGCCAGCTTCTCGGTCATCTCAGCCTGGATGCGCTGACGTTCGGCGTCACCCACGTCGACGCGAAAGTCGGACGCGGCCGGCACGTTGGCGATGTCGATCTCTACGCCGAACTTAGAGCGTAGATCGTGAGCGGGCGGATAGTCTTCGGGGTCGTACAACGTCCCAAGCCGCTGCCGAGCTTGCTGAATGAGCACAGGGTCGTACGTGGCCAGGAACGTGTCGACTAGCGCGGTGTAGCTGGTTTTGAACCTGTCCATCTCGCGCTGGTACTCGAAGAACAGCTTGGACGGCAGAAGGCGGCCGCCGTTGTCCATCCAGGGCAGAGTCATCTTGTAGTGGTACTGCCGGATGGCGCCAGCGTGGCTGGTGAGCGGGTCCAGGTGGGACTTGTCGATTAGCAGCTTGTTGTAGCGGCCAGCGTCCTTGGCGTTGTGGTTGGCGTCGACTTCAGCGCTGACGCGCTTGTCCTGCTTACGGGCAGTCCAGCACGACACGTTGAGTGTGACGATCATGGCTTTGGATGACAGACTCATCGGTTACTCCGTTTCATCATCTTGGGTGGTGGTTGGGTCCGCGAACCCGGCATATGGATGTCGTTGACAGCCGGACGGCCGCGCTCAGCATTGACGCTGTTGGTGTGCGCGTTGCGAGCTTTTTTGGCCCACTTGGATACGTCGGGCTTGGCGGTGAACGCGTTGGTCATGGGGCTGTCTCACAAATGTGTGTTCCGTTGGCATCGAACCGTTGCAGAGTTCCGCCAAACACTCCAAAGCTAAGGTACTGACAACCCGTGCGATGGTCGGTGTAAAGCTTGATGCCGCTTCGCCCGTCTGGCGGGTCTGTATCGTCGTAAGGTGTTAGATAGCTTACGATGACAGCAGCCAAAACAAAGCAGCTGAGCCATCTCAATAAAGTGCTCATGGCTGCTCCCCCAGTGCTTGCTTTAGGGCGGCAAGCAAAAGCATCACCACCCAAAACAGCAGCGCGCTCCCTATGCCGGCAGTGAGGCCGAACAGCACGCATTGACCGGTGGTTGGTCGCTTACTCATGGCTGCTCCCCCAGTGCTTGCTTTAGGGCGGCAATGGCGTCACCGCCTGCTTGCCACACAGCTACTGAGTTCTCAGTTGCCATAGACTCGTCAGTCAACGGCACCATTGACTCATCTAAGAGCAGCTCCAACGCCTCAAGCGCCTGCTGCATCACCGCTGTGTGGTCGGGGGCGGGGTGGGTGAATAGCAGCGTAAGACCTTGCGCGGTTAGATGTGGCTCGGGGTGTATTTCTGGGTTCTCTGCCCACACACTCATACCGTTACATTTAGCCAACTCGCGCAGTTGTTCTGATCGCACCAGCGCTACCGGCTCCGGCCCCGCCAGCATCTCCTGCCACTGCCGGTCGCGTAGGGCGGCTATGGCGTGGCTGAAAGCAAGCATAAACTCTGCGCTCTCTTGACCCTCATCACACTTATATGAGGTTTGGCGAATCTGTTCAGTTGTTAGCTTCGGCGGGGTCATGCTGCACCCCCATTGCGTTCGCGGAGCTTGGCTTCGGACCATCGCACGATTTGCTGAAACTCATCGTCATCACAGAACAAACCGAATTCTTCTAGGTGATGCGCCTGCTTGATTTCCGCATCCGTCAGACCCACCCACTCGCGCTGGGCTGGGGGCTGGGGTGCGGCGTTGATCAGGGCATTAATCATCATGTCGCGCAGCGAACCCTTACTGGCGACTGGCGCCCGCGCCTTTTGAGCACATGCAGCCTCGTTGAGCATGGCTTTCAACCTGAGTGCAGCACCGACTGCATCATTGCGAGCAATTGACATTGGGTAACCCCGCAAAGTAGAAATAATAAAATCAACCTCATTTAGCACGTTACCCGGCACCCGCGCCTCTTGGGCTGGGGGCTGGGGTGCGGCGAGTCTCCGCAAAACTTCTCGCAGCAAAGCCTGTGCGTGATCGTCTTGATCCTCTGCAATGGCCGTGCTTACGGCAACTAAGTAGTCACGGATGCTCTCTATTCCCGGCACCCGCGCACTCAGCGCCTGCTCTAGCGCGGTGCGGAGGGCTTGGCGGGCTTCAACCTCGTGCGGATAGTGGGCGTGCTGCCGCTGCGTTGCGTACTGATCAGCCAGCGCCATGATTCGATCTACGTCAGTCATAGTATCTCCACAGCTTGTTTGATTTCAGACCGGCCTTGACGACGGCCCAGTTCGTAGGCGTGCTGCAAGGCGTTGTGGATACGGTGGGCCATTGTGAATGAGGGAAGCCATTCAATTAGGAGTTGTTGCTCCGGCGACTTGCAGCACATCCAGCCATACACGGAGTCGGTAGTGCCCTCCCACTCCATTGCGATGGGGGTAATGGGTAGGTGTGTGTCGGGGGTCATACCAGCTCTCCAAAGTCTGTTGTGTAGTCGCGAGCGCTAGCGACCATCTGCGCGTATGCAATGGCGTCGGCGCGGTCGTGGAAGTCAGCCTTCCATTCGAAGAAACCTTCGGCGGCTTCGTCGGTGTAGACCCCGAAGTACATGGCTTCGGGTTCTTCGCAGCGGTAGACCTGGTTGTCTTCTTCTGCGCAGGGGCGGACTTGAATGGTGGGCATGTCACTTCCTGACAAGTCGTTGGTGGAACAGATTGGCTTCTTTGACGTGACCGTTCTTGTTTAGATATTCGATGACTGAGTTTGCGCCTGCAGTCATACGGCGCTGCACGTCGCCAATCAAGCGAGCGGCTTTGAGCAGCTGTGCATCGGTGCTGTCGGGATGCGCGCACAGGTCTATGAGCCTGGTCATCATGTGCTGGTAGTCGTTCTCGATGTCTTTCCAGCGGCGGAGCACTTCGTTGGGAAAAATCATTTGATTTCCTCTGGTACTTCAACCTCGTCGCCCAGCTTGGACGACACGTAGCAGCGCATGGCTGCGATGAGTGGGGTGGGGCCAAACTGCTCGGGTGCATCAGGGCCTTCTGCGCCCCAGCAGTCCCCGTAATCCTCCAGCTTGGTGATGCGGTTATTGATGATTGGTCCGCCTTGCTTCCAGTTGTTGCACGGTTCGTATTTGCGGTACGCACTATTTTTCGGTATGTAAGCTACATACTGCGAAGGCCCCGCGCCGCACAACATGGCGCGCTTAGCGTTTTCACACTTGGCCACCAGCCAGTTGAGCTGGATGGATGTGGCTTCTGATACTTTGATCTTCATAACGGTACGGGTAGGTGCGATCTGTATGAGCTACAACCATGTCGAGGTGAGCTCTATTGGGCGTAGTGCGGCCGAAGCGGCTGCACATGTTAGAGAACGCAGTGGCGTTCCATTTAGCGCGACGTTCTGTAGCGAAATTGGCCCACGCGCCGGTGATAGGGTCACACACGTCGAGTGTGTTGTCGGGTCTGCGCACCAGCACCATGCGGCTGTACACAAACACAGGCGGCGCTGACTTTGCAGCTTTAGTCATGTCACACTCCGAACGCTATGTGCGCAATCACGAGCGCGCTTAAAAGCAGCGTCGTGCGCAACGGCTGGTCTGCAAAATTTGCACCTGCAAAGGCTAGAGCGGCCCCTGCGACGATTCCAAAAAGTATGGCGTTCATGAAATTTCTCCTTTGAGTTTGAGAAGGCCGAAAGTGTCGACGGGCATCCAACCGCGACGGGGGTGTACTTCGATGCAGTGGACGCCAGCAAAAATGCATTGTTCTGAAACCATGGGGCAATGTGAGCACGTACCGTAATCGCGCCCGTCAAAAGACACGCACTCCACACCGTTGACCAGAGCAACTGTGCCTGGCGGTGCATCGAAGGGGTCTGCAGTCCACTCTTTCATATCACTTGCCCTTGTAGCTTTTTCAGGGCGTAGATGTGAAGAGGCATCCAACCACGCCCAGGATGTCTAATCATGCAGTCGTTAGTGCCTGCAGTACATCGGCTGTTTACTTTTGCAGGACAGAAGTGGCACGTTGATACCTTATTGGTCAAAGGAATAAACGATATGGCTTCCACGCCGTTAACCAAAGCAACTGTGCCCGGCGGAGCGGGAAACATGTCTGTAGTCCACTCTTTCATTTGTGAAGTCCAAGAAGTGTGTTTTTCGCAAACAGCATGACTGGGACCCACACGCCACGAGACGCATGCCTGTCGCACGAACTAACACCAGGGCAGTGATTGGTGTCAGTGTTACGCGTAGGGAAAGCCGGGCATTCATGGCAGCTATACATCTGAAGCCCTACAACGTCTTCGTGTTTGGAAATATCTACAAGCACGCATTCAACGCCGGCTACGACAAACCTGTCGCCAGGTATAAAAGTTTGAGGGTGGTCGTACCAGTACTTCATAGCTTGCCTTGCAGCCGCAAGAGTGCGTAGTCTTTAACAGGCATCCACACGGCTGTGCTAAGAGACGTCATGCACGAGTTGGCGTACCCTTCTCCCTTGATACTGCATTTCCCTTCGCCGTGGATGTATTCAGGGCAAGAACTGCAAGGGTTGGAAAATCCGGCAGGCGGCTGTACGACCACGCATTCGACACCTTGGATCATTTCGGTGTCTCCGACGTTGTGTGTAGTGTTAGACCAGTGGCTCATGGTTATTTTTGCAGCCTGATCAGCGCGTATTTGTCGACAGGGACCCACACAAGCGATGGCAGGGATTTGTTGCACACAGCTACGTTGACTTCACATCCGTAGTCGTATGAAAAGTGTGGGCAGAACCGGCAAGAGGGGGCTTTTGAATTTGGCAAATCAAACGTACTGACAGCAATGCACTCGACGCCCTTGACGACTGCGGTGTCGTATCTTTCGAACAATTTTTTGAGCCAGTCGTTCATACCTGTCTTTTCAGCCGCATGAGCGCGTAGATTTTTGCGTCTACCCATACAGCGTTAGGGGTAAGGGCGTGGTTACATAAATATTGCGCGCTTCTTCTTTCTTCCAGGCACCCTGCACGTTCTCTCCACGCTGGACAGTAGTCGCAAGAGTTATTGAGCTCACCAGGAAGGACTTGGATGTCTGTACACACACACTCGACGCCGCGGATGATTTCAACATCGCCGACCTCGTAGGTTTTTTTTATCCAGTGCGATTTAGTTTTCATACCTGCCTTTCAACAGACCGAGTGCGTAGGTCTTTACAGGTATCCATACACCGCTTCCGAGTTTTTCTTTGCACGCCATGGCAGGGCATGACTCCATTGCAAGCGGGCAGCAGAAACAGGAAAATGCGCGCCCTTCAACAACTACGCACTCAACACCTGCGACCACCGCTTCATCACCCGGCGAGTAGGTACGATCCGACTGCCACCACTGCAACGGCTGCGAGGGCTCGGACTGCGTATCGCTGAAGCTGGTGGCGCAGGGTAGGGCGGTATCGGTAGATGGCATGGGCTTCGTCCTTGTCGCAGGGAAACGCTTCTTGCATCGTGCGTGGGTGGCGGTACGTGTAGTAGTCACGCATGGTCAGCCCGCGAAGTACTGCCCTAAGCGGATGTACAGCTCGCGGGCTTGAAGAATGTTGATAGATTCCAGCAGTTCGTCGACGCTCATGGCGGCCAGGCGTTTGGTAGGCACGCCATTGATATGTGCGGGTGCAGGGGCGGGCGTGGGGGCGGGTGCTTTAGGAGCCGGGGAAGACGATTTCGGCACAGGCAGCAGCTCGTAGTGGTTCAGGTTTGTGAAGTACTGCTTGGCCTTGCCGGTGGGGCCGTAACCCTTGGTGCCTTTCGAATACACCATGCCGCGGCTCTCCAGATTGCACAGCGTGCTGGAGATTGAGCCTTTGGGCAGCGCGGTGAACTGCCGCACGAGCTGCCTGTGGGTGAGGCCGTTGGGCATGGCTGCCTTGACAGCAGCCCAGATGCGTTCTTTGTTAGAGGGTAGAGCGCCGACGACGCCTGCGCTGATGAGTTTTTCTGCCATGAGAGTGTTCATTACAAGGTTCCTTTCAGACGAGCTAAGGCGACTGCTTTGGCGAATTTTTCCATGCGCGCACGACTGATGTGGTTGGTCGACGCAGCGTTGTAGTGAGAGATGTAGTCAGAAACTGCTGTGTTGAACACAAAGTAGTACAGCCTCCAGAGTTGTGGATGGTCTGCAAAACACACAGGTGTGACCCATCCACGACTGTCTACGTCGAGGTGCGTCACAGCGTGCCTTTCAGCCGCTCCTTGGCGACTTCTTTGGCAAACCTGGAGACGATCTCTTTGCTGATCTCGCTAGTGCCTGACACTGCTTTGCTGTAGTGCCTGGCGTAGTAGTTTCCGTTGTGGAGGTCAAAATTAAACGCACGTCTGTGGGCTTTGACAAACGCTTTATGACTAGTGCGTACCTGGGCAGGGTCGATCCAGCCGTTTTTGTCGGTGCGAAGGTTGAAGGTCATACCAGTCCTTTCAGGCGCAGCAGCATGACGCCTTTGTTGAACTGCTCGATTTTTTGTTCGTGCTGCTTGCGATGGCCGGCAGGCAAGTTTGGGTCTCGCGCATACCAGGTTGCGTCTTTGTAGGCGTCGCCGCTTGTGTACAAGCAGCCGAAAATATCGGAGTACAGCTTTTGAAACTCGGCCGACGCGGTTTTCATCTCGAACGGGTCTACGACTATCCAGCCCTCCGAGGAGAGCTGGATGCCACCCTCGTGGTCAGATGAGGACATGCCGGTTGTCGCTGATCCAGCGGGTCATGACGTCCGTCTCGGTGTACTCGTCACCGCGCTTGGCCATCACCTGCATGAACACCACCTCGAACTCCTTGTCCATACGCGACACGTAGCGCATGACAGTGCCGAGGTTGTTGGGCGTGGAGTGCGACTCCAGCGCAGCGATGATGGCGTGGCACGTGGCCGGGGACGAAGGCACGGGGACCTTGTCCGGGTTCAGCAGGATCATGTCGATCTTGGGCAGGTTGTGCGCTTCCTGGATGTAGCCAATCATCTCAGTGGCGACGCCTTCGCCCACGCAGCCGGCCAGCAGCTGCATCTGCATGGACTGCGACAGGGCCTTGTTGGTCACAATCTTGTCTGCCTTGGCGATAGAGCGAGGCGTGGGAAACGCACGCGCGCCAGGCTCGATCTTGTCGACACACAGATGGTTGGGGCGGTAGCGGATGTAGCCACGAGTGATGTCGCTGATGCCAGTCTCACGGGCCCACACCAGCCACTCGTCGACGTCAGGCTCCATGTCAACGTGCTGGAAGCGGTTAGCCAGCGCAGCAGGCATGGCGTGGGCGATCGAGCGGTCCTGGGCCCGGTTGCCCGCAGCGACCACAATCCAGCCGTCAGGCAGCTTGTAGTCACCGATGCGGCGGTCAAGGATCAGCTGGAAAGCTGCAGCCTGCGTCGCTTGAGGTGCCTGGTTCATCTCATCGAGGAACAGGATGCCTTTGCCGGACTTGGGCAGCTCGTCGTCGCGGAAGAACACCATGGTCTTCTTGGTCTGGTCAGGCCAAGGGTAGCCTTTGAGTTCGGTCGGATCGGACTGCGCCAGGCGCTTGTCGATCAGCTTGAGCTTGTTGTTGTTGGCCACCAGGCGGACGGTGTCGGACTTGCCGATACCAGGTGCGCCCCACAGGAAGATGGGCTGCTGTTCCTTCAGGCCGATCTGTTCGATGGCGAGGATGACTTCGGACGGTTTCATAGATGATGCTCCCGATCTAAAAAAGAGGTTAGAGGAAAGGCGCCGATCTTACGATCAGTGCGTGATGGTCTGACTAAGGTCAAACCCGAAGTACTCGCTGATACGAGTGCGTTCTTCGTCGGTCAGGGCTTTGACGATCTCCATGCCCATCACCGCAGCAATGGTCAGGATCATCAGGCCTTTGTTGGCGGGGGCCGGCGCGTTGGCTTGGTCTTCCATGTAGCGGAAGAGAGCGTGGATTTCCGACGGGCCGCGGTTGAGCACGTAGTCGATGTGGTCGGGGCTCAAAAACTCGACGGATTGAACTGAGGTGGTGTTTTCTTCGCTCATTTGATGGTCACTTTCTTGCCGCTAAATGCGTTGGCGACATAGATGGGGAATTGGTCCGTGTCTTTCCAGTCCACGGTGATCCCGTATACGGCCTTGCCGTGCAGCCATATACGGACAGTATGAAGACGGTGGTGCTTGAGCATCGACGTGAATTTGTTCGGAGACCGCGGTACGTTGTCGGTCAGGTAGTCGAACAGGGTCTTGAGTTCGTCACGTGCTATGGAGCACTTACCGTCTTCTGTGGTGCGAGCCACGAGGGCTTTGAGGGTGTTGATGTAGTCGTCTACTTTTGCACTGTATTGAGCGTCCTTGTGGTAGTTGCTGTCCGTAGGCAGCATGTCGACAAAAAACCCAAAGCGGCCTTCGAGCAGCGCAGATACGACAGTGTCGATGGATGACTCAGAGACGGCGATCATGTTGTCGCGGTCTTCTGTATTGATGACCTGGCGTACGCGTTCGAGGTCCACTGGGTAGTGGAGCAGGTAGTCGTGGAATGCCTGCAGTTCGTTTTCGATGAGTTTGAGTTCCTGGTCTGTGATCTCCAGTCGTTCGGGTTGGTACTTGCTGACGTTGAAGCGGCGGTCGTTCTTCGGGATGGTGAGCGGGTCGCTCATGTTGCTCATGAAGATGAAGTTGCAGTAGTTCCGCATCTCCACCGCGTTGCTGTACATGGCCCGGATGGGCACACGTTCTTCAGTAATGAAGTTCTTGATCTTGGCCATCACGCCTTTCTCGTTGTTCAGCGCAGACAGCTGGGTTTCGTCGATGAACACAAGCAGCGAGTTGGCCATGTAGTGGTTGTATTTCTCGGCCAGTTCTTCCATGCGACGGCTGGTGGTGTTGGTACCGAACAGCGGCCGCAGGATGTTGTTGGTCAGAATGCCCTTGCCGGTGCCTTGCGTACCGTGCAGCACCCAGGCGGTCTTGGTGCGGTCACGGAACTGCAGGATGTACGCCACCCAATTCACAAAGTGCTCGGTGATATCTACGTCAGAGCCCAGAGCGTGGTGCATGACTTTGAAAATCGTAGGCGGGCACTGTTTGATGGCCTTGGGCTTGGCTTTCATGTAGTCACTCGGTTGGAACTGGTTCACAGTGCGTGTGTTCGGGTCTACACGCACGTTGTCGTGCGGGTCAAAGACCAGGTCCCACTCCGGGACGAAATCTGCGATGGGTACACCGTGTTGCTTGCAGAAGTCGCGCAGCTGAGTCTCTGTCTTGGCCTGGTAGATGTACAGCTCGTCGCTGTGGATGTCGTAGCTACCACGCCAGTACGTACCCGTAGCCCTGTCGCAGAACGCCAGGTGTTGCACACCTTTGCTGTTTGGCGTGCCAGCACGGCTGGTGATTTCGGCCCAGTAGTCAGGCAGCAATTCTTTGGTGAGGTAGGTGGGCTCGCCTTTGAAGTTATAGATGTAGTCAGGCTTGTTTTCGGGGTGGTAGTAGGCCCAGCTGTCACCGCCGTTGAGGTTGAAGTACACAAAGCCGCGGTCGATACGCATCTCTGTGACGATGGCCTGGTCGGGCTTGGTGAGGATTTCTGTGGAGCCGACCATGCGGTAATTAAACTTGCGTTTTTCGATGCCGTTGGTCACACGCAGCTCGTTGATGCGTGCATGGGTGAGCTGGCGGTTCTTTTCTGCGTTGTTGATGTAGCCAGCCAGGCTCAGCACGTCGTGCTTTTTCTTGACGAGCTGGATGCGGGCTTTGCCCTTCATCGGGTCTTTGATGCCTTTGAGCACAGGCGGGGCGATGTAGATTAGCTTGTCGTTCTGACAGGCAGAGATGTCCAGCGGCCAGCGCAGGGAGTTGCCGGTTTTGGTGAGCTCCATGGCTGCGCGCAGGGACGGCACATCATGGTTTTTCTGAGTGAGCCACTGTTTGATGAGAGGCGCAGCGTACTCTTTGTCGAGCATCATGATTACGTGGGCTCGTACACGTTTGTCCATGATGCCGTAGCTGGCTGAGTACTGGACGATGTAGCTGATGTCAGACAAGCCCAGTTCTGTAAGCAGGCCTTCGACAGTCATGCCATCAGGCAACCCGTCCAGGTCGAGCACGATCCATTTGGTGGGGTCGTTGGTGCTGGTGGTGCCAGCGCGTGACTCTTTGACCAGGTCACGTGACAAGATGCCTTTGATCAGACAGTGGCCTTTCTTGGCCGCCGCTGTCATCACTGTGTGGATATCAGAGAGGGTTTTGACGTCGTGAGCATGGGATGTGAACTCCCATGTCATGGGGTACGGGGTCTTTTCGATCTCCCCGTTTTTGAGGGTGTAGGATTTGGTGAGGGGTTCGCTGGCTTGCAGGGAAAACAGGCGCATTTTATCACTTTCGTTTGCTAAGTTAGTGGTCACTCTTCACCTGCTTAATTTTTAAGCAGTTTTTCGAAGATAGATTTTCGACGAAAAACGGCAGTTTGGCAGGAAAAAGAGCCATTTTTCCCTCTATACATTCTATTCTTCTATTCTTCTATTCTTCTTCTTCTTCTTAGAAATAGTAGTATATAGAAAATAGAGTGTAGGTATAGAGGGAAGGAACGCTGTTTAGAATGGTAGTTCAGAAGAGGCCCATAAAGCCGGGTTAAAGGGCATGGGCTGCCCAAGCCGTGAGGCCTGGGCAGCGTGCCGGTTACTCGTCGGTTGTTACGGCCTTGGAGTTGTGCAGTTCGATGAGCTTGTCTTCGAGCTTGTAGTAGTCATTGAGGAAGAGAGCGTAGACGCCATCCGTCATGCGCTTGTCGGAGCCAGCGTTGGTCTTGGCACGCTCTGCGCCCTGCATGCAGGACGTGACCAGAGCTTTCTTGAGGTCGTAGTCCATTTGGTAGAAGTCCTGCGGCACGACTTCGTTGGTCATGACCTTGCGCTCGACGTGTTCCCAGACTTTCATCACGAGGTCACGTTGTGCCATGACAGCCTCGGCCATCTTTTTGCGGTTGGCTGCTGCTGCTTCCAAGCGGTCTTTCTCCATGCGCTCTTTGTACTTGGCTTCGACGCGGCCCCGCTCGACTTGATTCTCAACGTCCATTTTGATGCGCCGCTGTTCGGTCTCGCTGAGGCCAGCGGGCATGGTCTTGTTGATTTCGTCCTCGATGGTCGAGAACTTGAACGTGCGGGGGTTGCCATCCCAGCCGATGCAGAGGTTGGCAACTTCAGTGCCTTCTTCAATCATCTGGCGACGGATGTAGTCGAGGTCTGCAATGCGCTGGCTGCTGGACGTGGTGGTGATACCAGTGTTGGACAACCACTCGGCCATGAACTCGTCTTCGCGCAGCAGCATGTCGAAGTCGGCAGGCGAGTACGTGCTGGACTGCGCAGCTTCCTCTTTCATGCTGCGGATGATCTTGCGGCACTCAGCAACGATGAGGGTACCGGCGCGCCACACGACAGCGTTGGTGATTTCCAGCTTGATTTCAGGCGTCTGCACTTCTTCCATGATGTCGGACAGGCAGGTATAGGCGTGAGTAGAGGTCATGATGTTTCCTTGAAAAACAGATTGATGAAAAGACATGCGACTGCATGCCCACATGCCCTGCGCGCAAGGCATGTAGTCGTGGTTAGTCGCGGCGTTTACGGTTGAGGGAATCGACGCCAGCTTTGACGGCCTGCATGAACGTCATGCCGTGCTCGGCCATGAGCCGTTCTTCGAGTTCGATGAGCAGCATCAGTGGGTCTGGTGCAAGCTCGTCTTCGACAGTGGCCAGTGCGATGTCGAACGCAGTGGCTGGCACGTGGTCATAGTCGGATGTGATGATGTGCATGATGTGTCTCGAAGGTAGAGGTTAGAAGATGCTGGTTACGGGTCCAGCAGCGGTGGGTCGCTCGGTTGTGTTGCGCATGCAGAGACCCAACCTCTGCACCATGTCGTTAACGCAGACATGCGGCCCCTAGCTAGTTGCATCGGGTATTGCGGCCTTGCTCTTTATCAGTCGCTAGGCAGGCGACTCGTTAGAACGCAGGGGAGTTTGCTGTCCCACTCGTAGCTAACTATTGGAAGATGGCATGTTCACGGCACGAGCACGTCGAAGTATTCGAGTGCCAGTGCAGTGAGCACGGCGACGGTGATGCAGAAGCCGATGATGTCCATCAGCAGTTCTGCACGGTGGAACAGTGGTGCAGGTTTCATCTCAATTCCTCCGCTGAGTACCTAACCCAGCCAACGTGGTAGTAGCGTCCGTCGGTCACGTAACCAAACATCAGCATGGCGATGCGCACTGTCACAACAGACGCGATGAACGCCATGACAGCGCTCATCGTTCCAATCACTGTTCCCCAGTGAATCGTGAGGTTTGCAACGAAGAAAACTACGTGCAAAACATTGCGCGCAGCACTATTGCCAAGCACTCTGAGCCGAGTGCGAGGCGGCAGCATGCTGATGAGCACCATCTCCAAGATGATGTTCATCAGCCCGAAGAAAACAACAGCTGAGACCATGGCAAAACTCCTGAGTTATTGATACCCAAACAGCTTTAGGAACGTCGGGCATAGCCCGACGTTGCCTTCAACCATCTGACTCGGCATCACGCAGGCCAGCCATCACCGCTGCTGCATGCGTCGAGTGCCCTTCATCGCGCAAGTCGATGAATCGCTGCGCGTCTTCGACGTCGCATTCATAGGTCATCACAACCCGTGCGAGCCGCTGAGCAGCATCGCGCTCGCGGTAGTGCTCACGGTCGTAACCGTGGCGCATCGCAGTACGACGCTCTGCGGCTTCAACCGCATCGTCCTCTGCGTCGTAGCACGGCGAGCAGAGCGCATCTCCAAACGCATTGCGGCTGGTGGTGTATTCGCCGCATGAACTACAAGTACCCATGTGTGCATCTCCTTGTTCGTCGCGCATGAACACCATGCACGTACACAAATGGCTTTAGGAACGTCGGGCTCTGCCCGACGTCCTTCGCACTTACTGCACTGGTGCTGGCTGCACGCAGCGGCTGCGCGAGCTGCTGCCAACGCGCGTCTTTTCCCAGACGCTGCCGTCGCGACGCGTGAACTGCGTCACCTCGGTCTTGACTTGCCGCGGTGCCTGCACACCGTTGAGCTTGGACTCAAGCTCTGCAATCTGTGCCTTCTGGTTGCAGTACACATTCGCAGCCAGCACCAGCCGCGCTTGCAGCGCAGCAACTTGCTGCTGGAGCGCAGCGACTTCGGACTCGGATGCAATGAGGGCTTTGGACTTGGCCATGGTTTAACTCCTGAGTTGGTTGGTTGACACACAAACGGCTTTAGGAACGTCGAGCTGTGCTCGACGTTTCCCCATGCCCCACTGCTCCGCGCGAAGAGCAAAGGGCGTTAGCCCTTTGCTCTCACGCCTTGGCGGTGGCCAGCTTGCGCTGACGTACCGCAACAGGTGCGGAACCGGCCAGTGCGATGCGCTTGGCCTGAAGCTCCTGCGCCTTGGTGGCGTAGCCGGCCTTCGCACCCTGTGCGAACTCGGATGCGCCGAGCGCAGTGCCTTGCACTACGTATGCAGCAGACTTACCAGCGAAAGAACCAACGGTGTTCATGAAGGACATAGCAATCTCCTAGAGGGTTACGAGCAAGACGCTCACGCAACTCTTTAGAACCGACAGGCTCTGCCTGTCGGGTATTGGGGCCCCTCCCCGGGGGGTGCACACCGAATCCGAAGTGGGGTGGTGTTTTTGTGACCCGGGGAGGGAGGGTCCAGAGACTCCTACCCCTCACTTTTTTGTGGACACCCCCCACCCCCTAAACTCCAAGCACTCCCCAAAAAAATTTCCAAAAATTTTTTCCATGGAAACCACCCCTTCAAAGGCATGCACCCAGTGCAACGTCGTCAAGCCGCTCAACATGTTCAGCCGGGAAGCCAAGGGGCCTTTGGGGTACGCGTCGTGCTGCAAGCGCTGCAAGAGCTTCAAGAACGCCGCCAGGTACCAGGCTAAAAAGAAAGAGGCCCTTTCCTCTAAGCTCTAACCGCGATAAACTCCCGCGCATGCCACGAGCCATCCACGCCCCTTTGCGCCGCATTCGCGAGGCCGAAAAGCCGCAGCGGGTCGCCGCGCTGCGCGGAAAAGAGACCACCACCATGGCCGCGGCCGCCAGGGTCTCGGTGGACAAGCCGCTGACCGAAAAACAGAAGCTGTTCGTGAAGTACTGGGCCGAAGGCGACAACATTCCCAACGCCATGCAGCGTGCCGGCTACAACGAGCAGCCCAGTTACGGCCTTCGGATGGCTAAGATGCCCAACGTCCTGGCGCTCAAGCAGAAGTACCACGACGAGTTCATCGCGGCGTCCCGGATGACCAAAGAAAAGGTCATGGACATGCTCAAAGAGTCGTACGACATGGCCAAGCTCATGTCGGAGCCGGCTTCCATGGTCTCTGCAGCCCGTGAAATCGGAAAACTGTGCGGCTACTACGAGCCAAAGAAGGTCGAGATCAACGTGAACCATGCTGGGCAGGCCCAGATTCAGCGTCTGACCGACGCGGAGCTCTTCGAAATGATCGAAAAAGCGTCCAGTTCGACCGAACTGCTCGAAGACCTCTCCGACAACCCATGAACACGCCCAAAATCACGCGTGCGCAGCTTGAATTACTCCAGCGGGAGGCCGCTAGACGCCGTCTGATGCCCTTCATCAAGCGGTTCAACCCGAAATACAAGGACGGCTGGGTCCACAACGACATCTGCCGCCGCCTGGAGCGGTTTTCCAAGGCCGTAGCCGAGGAAAAAAGCCCCCGTCTGATGCTGCTGATGCCCCCGCGGCATGGAAAGTCGGAAATTGCGTCCCGGAACTTCCCGCCGTGGCACCTGGGGCAGTACCCGGACCACGAGTTCATCGCCTGCTCGTACAACGTGAGCCTGGCGATGGACTTTTCGCGCAAGGTGAAGGCCATCCTGAGCGATCCGCTGTACGCGCCGGTCTTCCCGAACACTTCGCTGGACCCCAATAACCAGTCGGCCGAGACCTGGGCCCTGGCCAACGCCCGGGGCGGCTACGTGGCGGCGGGTATCGGCGGTGCCATCACGGGTAAGGGCGCCCACTGCCTGGTGATCGACGACCCGGTGAAGAACGCCGAAGAGGCTGACAGCCCTGACACACGCGAGAAAATCTGGGAGTGGTACCTCTCTACCGCGTATTCCCGGCTGGCGCCAGGCGGCGGGGTGCTGATTATCCAGACCTGGTGGCACGACGACGACCTGGCAGGCCGTATCCAGACCCTCATGAAGACCGCTGGCGTCGACGATGACTATGTGGACCAGTTCGAGGTGATCAAGTACCCGGCCATCGCCGAAGCCGACGAGTACCTGAACCACGAGACGGACCTGATCGAGTACGACGCGCCCCCGCAGGACGCCACCTGGACGCTGCTGCGCCAGAAAGGCGAGCCGCTGCACGCCGACCGCTACGACCTGGACAAACTGCTGCGGATCAAGGCCCAAAACAAGGGCGGGCGGTGGTGGTCAGCGCTGTACCAGCAGAACCCGGTGCCTGACGACGGGGGGTACTTCACCAAGGACCAGTTCCGCCTGTCGGAGCCGCCCAGCCTGAAGCTGTGCAACGTGTTCATCGCTTGGGACTTCGCCATCAGCGAGAAAAAGCAGAACGACTACACGGTTGGCACGGTAGTCATGCAGGACTACGACGACATCCTGCATGTGGTCGACCAGGTGCGGTTCAAGTCGGGCGACGCGTTCTTCATAGTGGAATCGATATTAAATCTGGCAGCAAAATGGCATAATCCCTCCCTAGTGGTCGGATTTGAGGACGGCCAGATTTACCGGTCCATCGAAGCTCTACTTAAGAAACGCATGCGGGAACGCCAGTTCTACCTGTCAGTCTCGGTCCTGAAGCCCATCACGGACAAGATGGCCCGTGGTCGCGCGCTGCAGGGTCGGATGCAGCAGGGCATGGTCAGTTTTGCCCGTAATGCCCCCTGGCTGGAGTCCCTGAAGACGGAGATGCTGCGGTTCCCGGCTGGAGCCCACGACGACCAGGTCGACAGCCTGTCCTGGGCCGTGCAGCTCGTCGTCGGCCGCCAGCCGCCGTACAAACCCGCCGCGCCGAAGCCGAAGTCCTGGCTCGACAAGCTCAAGAACAACGGCCCCCTGTCTCACATGACTGCCTGAAGGCCCGCGCACTATGAGCTGCCCCAAATTCATCGCCACCTCGCTCGCAGTGCGCACCGCTTCGCACCTGCTGCACCTCACCACGACCTCGTACGCCACCCACAAGGCGCTCAACGAGTTCTACGAGGACCTTACAGACCTTACAGACCGCTACGCCGAGGCGTTCATGGGTGAGAACCCCACGCCACGGTTCCCGGCTGTCCTGCCGCCCACCGGAAGCCCATCCGAGGTGCTGGAAGAGTATCTGGACATGGTGCGTGAAGAGCTGGAAGAAGAAGAGGGCCACAAGACCAAAGAGACGATCCTGACCGAAATTGAAGAGCTGGTGTTGTCTACGCTCTACAAGCTCAAATTGAAGTGATCGGAGAGTCCAAATGCCGCTGAACGTCACCCTCGCTGATCTGACCTGGCACCGGTACGCATGGATGCGTGACCAGGGCCACCACGAGTTCGTCACCAAGGCCGACAAGTGCGACCGGTTCTTCCGGGGAGACCAGTGGGCCGAGGAAGACAAGGCGAAGCTGGCCGAGGTGAAGCGCCCGGCCATGACGATCAACAAGATCATGTCCACGGTCTCCAACGTGCTGGGCGAGCAGATTGCGAACCGGGCCGAGATCAGCTACCGGCCGCGCTCTGGTGCGCCTGCCGAGGTTGCCGAGGCGCTGACGAAGGTGTTCAAGCAGATCAGCGACAACAACAAGCTCGACTGGCTCCGCAGTGACATGTTCGCCGACGGCGTGATCACCAGCCGTGGGTACCTGGACGTGCGGATTGACTACGCCGACTCGATGATGGGTGAGGTGAAAATCTGCAAGCTGAACCCGAAGAACGTGCTGGTGGACCCGGACGCCGAGGACTACGACCCGGACACCTGGTCGGACGTGGTGGTGACGAAGTGGCTCACCGCAGACGACATCGCGGTGCTCTACAACAAGGAGGACGCGAAGTATCTGCGGGCCATGGACACGGAGAACCTGCCTTACGGCTACGACTCCGTCGAGGCCACCCGTGACCGCTTCGGGGTCCGGTTCAAGAACGCCTACCGTGGCAGCCACGACCACACGAACGTGCTGCGTAACCTGCGCGTGCTCGACCGGCAGTACCGGAAGCTGAGCAAGCAGAAGTTCTTCGTCAGCCAGGACGGGGACATGCGTGAAGTGCCCGAAGAGTTCGACAGGAACCGGATCGCCATGTTCGTCGACCAGCTGGGGTTCCAGGTGATCGAGAAGATGGTGCGCCGTATCCGCTGGACCGTGGCCTGCGGCCAGGTCGTGCTGTTCGACGAGTGGAGCCCGTACAAGCACTTCACCGTGGTGCCGTACTTCCCCCACTTCCGTCACGGCCACACCATCGGCCTGGTGGAGAACCTGCTGGACCCGCAGGAGATACTGAACAAGGTCTCCAGCCAGGAGCTGCACGTGATCAACACCACGGCGAACTCCGGCTACAAGGTGAAGACCGGCTCGCTGGCCAACATGAGCGTCGAAGAGCTGGAGGCCAAGGGTGCCCAGACCGGCATCGTGATCGAGGTCAACGGAGACCCCGACAAGGACGTCCAGAAGATACAGCCCAACGTGGTGCCCCAGGGCCTGGACCGGGTGTCCTACAAGGCCGAAGAGCACATCAAGACGATCTCGGGTATCTCCGACTCCATGCAGGGCATGGACCGGGCGGACGTGGCTGCCAAGGCGATCCAGGCCAAGCGCCAGGCCGGCAGCACGAACCTGGTCAAGCCGCTGGACAACCTGACCCGTACCGACACGCTGCTGGCGCGCAACATCCTCGACCTGGTGCAGACGTTCTACACCGAGGAACGCCTGATCACGATCACGAACAACTCCATCACCGGCGAGACCGAGACGTTCGCGGTGAACCAGACCACACCCGAGGGCGTGATCGCCAACGACCTCACGCTGGGCGAGTACGACGTCGTGGTCAGCTCCGTGCCGGTGCGCGAGACCCTGGAAGACAGCCAGTTCGAGCAGGCCATGGCGCTGCGCGAGGCCGGCGTCCAGATTCCCGACGCTGTGCTCATAGATTCCAGCCGCCTGCAGAAGAAGTCCGAGATTCTGAAGGCCATGGAGGGCGACAAGGAGAGCCCCGAGGCCAAGGCCGCTGCCGAGCTGCAGCGCCGCGCGCAGGAAGCCGAGGTGGCCAAGCTCGAAGGCGAGGCCGCTGCGAAGGCCGCCGACGCCGGGCTGCGCCAGGCCAAGACGCAGCACACGCTGGTACAGGCTGAGAAAGAGGCGGCGACGCCCCCGGAGACCGGGGACGGCGGCATGGCAGACATGGCGAAGGTCGAGGGCGAGCTGGCCCTGGCCGAGCAGGAGTTCGAGCGTGACACCCAGCTGGAGTACGCCAAGCTGGGCCTGGCCCGAGAAAAACAGCAGTCCGAGCTGCAGCTGAAAGCTCAGGACATGCAGATGAAGCGCGAGCAACAGCGCGCCAATGAAGCCCGGCAGGCAGCGCAAGCGGCTCTGCGACCCCAAAACCAAGGAGCGTGACTATGAAAATCAAGACCCAGATGTCTTTCTTCCAACGCCTGTTCAAGCCTGCGGGCGACGACGGCTCTGACACCGGTGGTACCGGCGTCGTAGACCGCGGGGATGACTTCATCCCTGACGACGACGACCTGGACCCGGACGACCCGGATGCGAACGCCAAACCTGACGCCAAGTCCGACGCCAAGCCCGAGGCGAAGGTCGAAGAGGCCGACGCCAAGGAAGCCGACGACAAGGAAGCCGGCGAGAAAGAGGCCGAGGACAAGCCCAAGGCCAAGGTGAAGAAGGGCGAGGCGATCCCGCTGGACCGCCACAAGCAGATTCTGGAGCGTGAGCGCGAGGCCCGCAAGGAGCTTGAGACTAAGCTGGCCAACTTCGAGAAGGGCACCCGCGTCGCCGACATCAACGCGGACCTGAGCAAGAAGGAAGACCAGGTCCTGGAGCTGGAAAAGCAGTACAACAAGCTGCTGGCCGACGGTGAGCTGGAGAAGGCCACCGACCTGATGACGAAGATTCGCCGCGCCGAGCGGGAAATCTCTGACGCACGTGTGGAGATGCGCATCCAGGCCGCCACCGCCCAGGCCACCGAGGCTGCGCGCTACAACCTCGCGCTGGAGCGGATCGAGGAAGCGTACCCGCAGCTGAACCCGGACTCCGACGAGCTCGACAACGAGCTGCTGACCGACGTGGCCGACATGAAGACCATGTTCGAAAGCCGTGGCCTGACGCCCACCCAGGCCCTGCAGCGCGCCGTAAAGCGCATCCTGGGCGCGGCCACGGCCAAGCAGGAGACCGTGCTGGACACGAACCCGCGCGTTTCCGAGAAGGACGTGGCGGCCGAGCGCCGTAAGCAGGCGGTGTCACGCGGGGTCGACGCAGCTCGCCGCACGCCGCCGTCCACCGCCGCCGTGGGCGCGGACAGCGACAAGATGGGCATGAGCTTGAAGCCGGTCGACGTCATGAAGATGAGCCAGGAAGAGTTCATGAAGCTCGACGAGAAGCAGCTGGCCGCGCTGCGGGGGGATGCAGGATGAGACAGTGCATAGGAACCAAAATGGTCGTGGCGTCCCCCATGACGCGCGCAGAGTACACCGCCTATCGCGGCTGGGAACTCCCGGGCGACGAGAACGGAGCCGATGAAGGCTATCTGGTCGAGTACACGGACGGCGGGCAGCCCAACCACCCGAACCACGCGGGGTACATCAGCTGGAGTCCGAAGGCGCAGTTCGACAAGGCTTACCGCCCCACCGTCGGCATGAGCTTTGGTCTGGCTATTGAGGCTCTGAAGCAGGGTCACAAGGTCGCACGCGCCGGCTGGAATGGCAAGGGCATGTGGCTGGTGCTGGTGCCGGGGCAAAAAGACGTGGCGCTGCGCACGGGCACGCCTTATGAAAAAGCGCTCGGTGACGTGCCGCCTATTGAAATTCTGCCGCACATTGATATGTGGACGGTCAACGCCGAAGGTCGGCGCGCCATGCTGCCGGGCTGGCTTGCCAGCCAGACAGACATGCTGTCGGACGACTGGATGATCGTGGCGTAACTACCCCAACACCAAGGAACAACGGACTCCCGGTTGTCTCCTTGAGCGGTGCAAGTCCGCTTTTAGCCCCGGTGCCCAATTCACCGGGGCTTTTTTTTGCCGACTGCTTGATCTACGCTCTAAATTAGATTACGATGCACTGCATCGGTTCAGGCAAGCTCCCGACAGCAGCTTCCACCTCCTTCGTAGGTCGAGACGACACATCGACATAGGCCCGGCATCCGCCGAACTGTCTTTGATCGTCTTACGAAAGGAGTGCTGAAATGGCACTGACCAACTTCGCTCGTCTTACCGCCGAGCAAAAAACCATCTGGGCGATGGAACTGTGGAAAAACGCCCGCAACAAGTCCTTCATCAACCAGTTCCTGGGCAAAGGCCCCACCAGCCTGGTCCAGCACATCACCGAGCTGAAGAAGTCTGAGAAGGGCGCCCGCGCCGTGATCACTCTTCTGGCCGACCTGCAGGGCGACGGCGTTGCCGGCGACCGCACGCTGGAAGGCAACGAAGAGGCCATGCAGACCTTCGACCAGGTGATTCGCATCGACCAGCTGCGTCACGCGAACCGCCACGAAGGTCGTATGGCCGACCAGAAGTCGGTGGTGTCCTTCCGCGGCAACAGCCGCGACGTGCTGGCCTACTGGCTGGCCGACCGTATGGACCAGCTGGCCTTCCTGACCATGTCCGGTGTCTCCTACGCCAAGAAGAACAACGGCGCCAACCGCGTCGGTTCTGACCTGCCGTTCCTGGAGTTCGCTGCCGACGTGTCTGCTCCGTCCGCTGGCCGCCGTGTCCGCTGGAACGGTACCTCGAAGGAGATCGTGCCTGGTGGCGTGTCTGCCGACGTGGCTGCAGCTGACCTTCCCGCCTGGGAACTGTTCGTGCAGCTCAAGGCCTACGCCAAAGAGCGCTATGTCCGCGGTGTCGGTGGCGACGGCGGTGACGAGACCTACCACGCGTTCCTGTCGCCCACCGCGATGGCGAACCTGAAGCTCGACCCGACCTACATGCAGAACCTGCGCCACGCCCAGGTCCGCGCGAACGGCAACCCGCTGTTCACCGGCTCCAGCGTGACCATTGACGGCATCACCCTGCACGAGTTCCGCCACGTGTACAACACCCGCGGCGCGGCCTCTGGCTCCAAGTTCGGCGCCGGTGGTGCAGTGGATGGCTGCCAGGTGCTGTTCTGCGGCGCACAAGCTCTGGGTATGGCCGACATCGGCGCCCCCGAGTGGGTCGAAAAAGGTTTCGACTACGAAAACCAGCAAGGTATCTCGTGCGGCAAGATTTTGGGCTTCCTGAAGCCCAAGTTCGGCAACATCTACGAGAACAACGCGGTTGAAGACTTCGGCGTGATCAGCGCCTACGTCGCCCAGAAATGAGCTTAGGGGCTTCGGCCCCTAGCTCACATCCTCGTTTAAAGGAGTAGATCATGCCCAAACCCCTCGTTACGGCCGACGGCCGCCAGTACGTGCTCTCCGCTGAAGTGGAGATCGACTTTCAACACATCGACGTGACCGGTGCTGCCGTGACCGCCATCAAGCTGCCTTTCGGCGCCCAGGTGGTTGGCGGCTCGCTGATCGTGGACACCGCCTGGAACACCACCGGCGCGGCCACGCTGGCGATCGGCGACTCTGGTGCAGCCGGCCGCTACGGCACCGGCATCAACCTGAAGTCTGCCGCACGCACCGCGCTGACTATCACTGGCTTTGTCAGTGATGGCAGCGAGATTCGCGTGACCCCGACCCTGGCAGACACGGCCGCTACGGCCGGTAAAGCCCGAGTGCAGGTGCTGTACGTGATCGCCAACCGCGCTCACGAAGTGCAGACCAATTGATGAAGGGGGCTTCGGCCCCCTTCGTTCTAAAACCAAGGAGAAAGACAAATGAAGTTCGTACTGAACCGCAACTACGTGCTGGCCTCTCTGTTTGGCCACTCCATCCGCTTCGAAAAAGGCGTGGCCACCCACGTGCCGCCAGAGTGCTACAAGGAAGCGATTGGCATTGGCGCCCTGCCCGAAGAGGAAGTGGAGCTGGACCCGCCCGTCGAAGGCGCGGTTGAAGAGCCCACCGACCCGATCGCACGTAGCAAGGCCGTATTCGCCGCGTTCGAGGCCATTGTGCTTCGCAACGACCGCAACGATTTCACCGCCGCTGGCCTGCCGCACGCCAAGGCTGTGACCAAAGAACTGGGCTGGAAGCTGGAAAACAAGGAGCGTGATCTCCTGTGGACCGAGTTCCAGAACAAGGACGCCGCCTGATGACTTCCGACGAGCTCATCGGTTTCTTCCGCCAGGAGATGCACGACACCGTGCAGCCCTACCTGTGGAGCGACCTCCAGCTGTACTCGTACTTGAACGAGGCGCAGGAGTGGTTCTGCCGGCTCACGGAAGGAATCGAGGACTCGTCGACTGCCAGCATATGCCGCGTCAGCGTCGTGGCTGGCCAGGAGTGGTACCCGGTCTCCCGCAAGATTTTGAAAGTGCGTGGGGTCATCAACCGAGCCACTGGCCGCCCGGTTGACGTCATGAGTCTGGAGAAAGCGCTCTTGAAGGGCGTCGCTTTTGACGGGAAACCGGGTCCGTTAAGACTGCTCGTGACGGGCGCGGAGAAAGCAAAGCTCCGTGCCTGGCCCATGCCCAACGAGGCTGTGGAGCTGGAGCTGCAGGTGTTCCGCATGCCCCTGGACCGGATCACCGAAGACGGCGGCCAGGAGCTCGAAATTGACGAGCAGCACCACATCCCGCTGCTGAACTGGGTGAAGTCCCGTGCGTACGGTGTGGAGGACGCAGAGGCGTTCGACCGCACCAAAGCCGCGGAGCACGAGGCCGTGTTCCGCTTCTATTGCCAGCAGGCCAAGGTCGAGCAGGTTCGGGCCCGGCACAGCGCCGGCGCGGTGGTCTATGGAGGCATCTGATGGCACCGCTCAAGCTCTCTCTGACCGTCTACCAGGGCGCGACGTTCCGCCGTGTCATCACCTGGAGCGCTGGCACGCCTGCGGTACCCGTGAGCCTGGTCGGCTGCACCGCGCGCATGCAGGTGCGCGAAAAGCTCGACGCGCCTGCCGTTCTGCTCGAACTCACCACTGAGAACAGCCGGATCGTCCTGGGCGGTCTCGCCGGTACCGTTACGCTGGTGTTGACCGCCGCCGAAACCGAAGCGCTGACCTGGCGCTCGGGTGTCTACGACCTTGAGATTGAGTTTCCGAGCGGCGACGTCCGCCGACTGCTCGCAGGCACCGTCCGGGTCGTACCGGAGGTGACGCGTGACTGACCTCGTAATCGTCACCGAAACCGAGTACGTCCAGACGTCGGACGTCCAGAGCGAGGTGCTGGACGCCAGCCAGGATGTCCAGGTTTTCGAGCTCGCCCAGCAGGGGCCGCCAGGCACCGCTGGAGAGTCCATCGTCTCTGCCGAAGTGCAGGGTACCAGCCTGGTGCTCACGACGAACCTGAACAACACCATCGTTGTCACTGGGTCCATCCTTGGCCCGGCTGGCCCTGCCGGCCCCCAGGGCGAGCCCGGTCCAACTGGTCCAGCCGGTCCAACCGGTCCAACCGGCCTGACTGGCCCGGCCGGAGACACCGGCCCGCAGGGCCCTGCCGGCCCCCAGGGCGAGCCCGGTCCAACTGGTCCAGCCGGTTCGACTGGAGATACCGGTCCGCAGGGCCCGCAAGGTATCCAGGGTCCACAAGGCCTGCAAGGCCCGGCCGGGCCCGAGGGCCCGCAGGGGCCGATCGGCCTGACTGGCCCTACAGGCGCGACCGGTTCAACCGGTCCAGCCGGCGCTGACGGTGCCGACGGTGCCGACGGTGTGGGCGTGCCCGCTGGTGGCGCGACTGGCCACGTGCTGGTGAAGCAGTCCAACGCCGACTTTGACACGGTGTGGCAGGCCCTGATGGGCGGTGGCGGCGCGTCTGTAACTGCCGGCGTAACGCCGCCCGGCAGCCCGACGGCCAACGCGCTGTGGCTTAACACCACCGACATGACGCTCAACGTCTGGTACGACGATGACGGTACCCCGCAGTGGGTGCAGATCGTTGGCCCGCCTGGTGCTCCAGGCACCGTGATCGCGATTTCTGCCACCCCGCCGCCGACGCCGACCATTAACGATCTTTGGCTAGACATTTCGTAGAGAGGTTTAAAAAATGACTGTCTCCATCACTACACGCGCCGACAAAGGCGCTGCGCTGACATTTAACGAAGTCGATGGCAACTTCACGGCGCTGAAGAATGCGGTGGAAGAACTGCAGGAAACTCCCATCGTTATCAGCGCCTTGCCTCCTACCGACGCCGATGGCCGCCCGGACGGCACGATCTACATCCAGACCGCCTAACCCGGGGCCTGAGCCATGAGCATCAAGGTCAAGAGCGGCGGCGCGTATGCCGACATCGTGGGGGCTTTCGTCAAGCAGGGCGGGGTGTACGGCGCCGCGTCTGTGTTTGCGAAGGTGGCTGGGGCTTATCAGGCTGTGGGGGGTGGCAGCACGCCGCTGGACTTTATTGGCTACGGGCAGTCGAACTGGGTATTCCACACCACTGTGACAGTCGGCGGGACGCCCCCAGCCGCTCATCCTGACACATTCATATGGGATCCAAACACAAGCCAATGGGTTGCTCCCGCTGGCACGGGCGTCCGCACCTTCCTGAACTCAATGCAGGCCGCTACGGGGCGCGTGTGTCGTCTGGTTTCGGGTGGAACCAGTGGCGCGAATATTGCCGATCTTCAAAAAGGGGGGGCGCTTTACACACAATTGATGGGGCGAGTAACCGCCTCTGGTGCAAATCCTTCGTTTATTTTGTGGCATCATGGCGAAGGAGACGCGAATACCCCCGCACCATCTGGTTCATCGTATCGCACATCACTGAACCAGATTCACACCGACATCGCGTCAGATACCGGCAAAACAGTTTCTCAGATACCTTTAGTTTGCTCAAGCCTTGCAACGGTCACAGTGCTCACGGAGCCGGATTCATCTTGGGCAACTATTCAAGATGCTTTGGCTGGGATCAACTCAGTATTCCCCAACATCCACTACTCGCACTCCAACATGGATGCTGTTCTCACAGACGGCATTCATTGGGATGGCCCGAGCTACGGACGTTCTGGCGCTCGTTACGCGCAGACCGTTCAATTTTTGCAAGGCACGCAATCCACAAGGCCGCTGTTCTTCGCTTCTACTACCGCAGAGCGTCTTAGTGTTACAACAACAAGGATTGACGTTGTACACAACATGGGGAGTGATTTCACCCCAACTTCCGGCATCACCGGGTTTGAGGTATCCGGTGACAACGGGGTTAACTGGGTATCGGCAACCGGCGCTCGACTTGATGCCGACAGCATCACGCTGACGCACGCAGATTTGGGCACAGCCGAACGGTTGATAAGGTATCAGTACGGTAAAGCGCCGAACGTCACGGCCCCCGTGAAAGACAACGGTTCCATTCAAGCGCCTCTCAACTTCAACAACGGCAGCATCGTTGCTGCTGGTGCCGTTGCTTTGCCAAGCATAACCTACGCGGCTACGGCTGATTCAACTGTCAGCACTTCCCCGCAGCTGGTCTCTGGCATATCGGTGCCGGGTGCATCTAAGTCGTTACTTGCCTTGATAGGTCACACAATAAACACCGGGGTAAATGCTGTTTCTTGCTCTGTAACCTGTCTGCCTTCCAACACGGTTGTTTCCGCAACGCTGGTCACTGCTACGCCTCTTGGTGCAAATGCCGGTACATCCATCTTTCAAGCGGCTCTGCCTTCTGGCACCACGTCAATCAACGTCAGCGTCACAATGGACTCTAATCCTTTCTCGCGGGGTAGGGTCCATGTATCAACCGTTCCTGTAAGCAGGCTGAACAGCACAACGTCCACAGGGTCTGCTTCGCTGAGAACTACAACCAGTGCGACATCTACCGTAAACATAGCCACATCGGACGGCGGGGTTGTTTTTGCTGTGGGGCAGAACAGTGGATTTGGCAACACGGGTTCAACGGTTATCGGAACGGAGACCTACATTACCCGTGCATCCAGCAGTTTTGATGGTGGGCACCATATGGTCGCAGATACATCTGGAACATCGGCAAATGCTGCAAGCGTTGTGACCGCCAACTTCATTGCGACAACCAACAGTTCCTCGGTATCTGCGGCAAGCTGGAGATGATGACCCTCCCCACCCTCTGGCTGCTCTCCGCCCTGCTTGCCTGCCGGTTCTTCTGGTGTGCGAGTGGGAGGCGGGCTACACATGATTCACACACAAAGGTCTAAGCATGGCCCGCTATGTTGATTCTGGGTATTGGGTAGACGGCTATGCTGAAGGCGAAGGTACCCGCTATGTTGATTCTGGGTATTGGGTAGACGGCTATGCGGAAGGCGAAGGTACCCGCTATGTTGATTCTGGGTATTGGGTAGACGGCTATGCTGAAGGCGAGCCGTTGCTGCTGCCCTCCCGCATCAAAACATGGGACGGCAGCACTTGGGTAACGGGGGTGCTCAAGCACTGGGACGGTGCTACATGGGCGCAGAAGCCTCTGAAGCGGTGGACCGGAACGCAGTGGCAATGAGCCAGAACTGAACACATAGAGGCATACCATGACTGCAATCGTATTTCCGGCCAGCCCCGCACTGAACGACACCGTTGTGCTCGGCGGCATCACCTGGCGCTGGGACGGCACCCGATGGGCTGCTGTCAGTGGCGCGGGCACCGAAGGACCGCCTGGTCCAGAAGGACCGCAAGGCCCTGCCGGTCCCACTGGTCCTGCCGGCCCTGAAGGCCCTCAAGGTCCTGCCGGCCCTGCCGGCCCTGAAGGACCACAGGGCCCACAAGGTATTCAAGGTCTGCAGGGCTTGCAAGGTCCGGCTGGCCCTGCAGGAGCTGACGGCCCGGCCGGTCCTACTGGCCCTGCAGGTGCAGCAGGCGCACAAGGAATTCAAGGTATCCAGGGTCCTACCGGCGCTGCCGGCGCGACCGGGCCAACTGGGCCGCAAGGCGACCCAGGCCCGGGCGTGCCTACTGGCGGTACTTCTGGCCAGGTACTGACAAAGCTGAGTTCGGCCGATTTCCATACGTTCTGGAACACTCCGAGCGCTGGCGGCGGAGACTCTGTACCGCTGATTCGAATGGCCGAGCACGTCGTGACGACAAATATCGCGAATTTCAACGGCGGGGCCCCCAGGTTTATTGAGAACATATCGGTGTTTTTCGGGTCGAGGATTCTTGTCGCTGGGCAGACTAACCCCGTCGAAAACGGTATCTACTCTGTCGTCACCGTCGGTGATGGAAACAACGGCGTTTGGGAGCGCGCCGCAGACACTCTGCCTCTGGGAGCGATTCAACGCGGAATGTTCGTAGGCGTGCAGCAGGCCGGCCGACCTTCTTTATGGCAACTTGACAGCATAACGACTGTAGTCGTCGGCTCGTCCGCACAGGTTTATCGCCGCGTTGCTGACCATCAAACGCTGGGCCTTATTCAACCAGTTGTTGCGGCGACAACAGGGCCTATCAATCTGGCGAGTCCACCGCTTACCGTCGACACGGTCGGAGATTTCGGGGAGCCGATGCTCAACAGCGGCTTGATACTCGTCCACCTACAGACAAACCCAGTAGAAAACGGTATCTACAAAATCGGGGCAGGTAACGTCTGGAAGAGACACTACTTTGCCAACTCCGACAATGACCTCCCCATGGGGCATCTAGTCTCAGTTGCAGAGGGTTTTACCTATGGCGGCTCTCTATGGCAGCAAACAGGTACGAACGAAGCGTTGCCTGGGGCCCAGCCAATTACTTACCGCAAAATTGCTGACCGGCGCGACCTTCTAAGCGTGCTGACTTATCAGTACCCGGTGCAACGCGTGGTAAACCAGCTCAGGCTCGCGCTGCGAAGTGGGGGCGGCCTTGTTGTCGTCCCGGATGAGGGCCTTGCAGTCGGGCCGAACATACCGCGCAAGTACACGACTACCATCGGCAATTCTGCGAACACTGTGTACTCCGTGGTTCATTTTTTAGGCTCGCGAGACATCACGTATTCGGTTCGGTCGGTCACTACTAACGAACTTGTAGAAGTAAACGCAGTGGCTACCTCGATCGACGAACTCACACTTACGTTTGCGGCACAACAGCCGTCGAACCAATATGTTGTGACAGTCATAGGATAAAGACCATGAGAGACCTCGCATACCGCAACATTCCTCAGATCGCTGCCACTCATAACGCAACCACCCCGGCACCGCCTGCAGGTTTCCGCGGGGTGGCTTACAGCACCACGTTAGGTGCGCTAGTGGTGTGGACCGGCACCGCCTGGCGCCGCGTGCCGCGCGGGTACGACATTCCAGCCGGAGGTACAGCTGGTCAGGTGTTGACCAAAAGCGGCGCCGGCGATACTGAGTTCGGATGGGCTACGCCGTCGGGCGGCGGCGGGGGCGGTGGCGCGGCCGGTGACGACTTTATTGTTGTTGCCCCGCAAACCGACGACTTCGCATTCACGGAAGGCGCGTCTACTCTACTGCAGTCCGGCAGCTACGGCGCGGCGACGCTAGATACCGGCTATCGACCCCCCGCTCTGGCATTCATGACGGCATACGGCATACGTTCCCACGCTGTTCAGCCTCACTTTGCCGACATCGAAATTGCTTCGTGGCGGCCAGCTGGTAACGGCACTGGCGTCACTCAACTCGGCTTCGCCGCCGCTACGACTGGCACCGCCACCGCAGCCAACGTGACTGTTACCAACCGGCACACGGCTCGCACCCGCCTGGAGTACGCCGTCACCACGGCTTCAACGTCTGCAGTCGCAGGTATCCGCGGGCTGCAAAACTTCATGATGGGCCGCAGCTCGCGGGTGTACGGCGGGTTCTACGCCAAGTTTGTGTTCGGTCCATCTCGTGGGGCCGCTGCGAACTCGACTCGCCGGTGGTTTGTAGGTTTCGCCGGTACCGGCAACGCTCCTACGGATGTGAACCCAAGTGGATGGAACGCGAACCTGGTCGGAATTGGATGTGACGCCGGCGATACGAACTTTCAGTTCATTCCAGGGCTTAACAAGCAAGACCTCGGAATTGCAAAATCGTCTTCCGACAACACTCGGTTGTTCGAGGCGGAGTTTTTTTCGCGCCCTGGAAGCGACCAGGATTTTCGATGGCGGTTTCGCGAAGTAGGCGTGCCTGCCAGCATCTCCGGGGGCAATGTGGACTTCAGGTTTGGAGGACCTTCGAACGCTGACACGTTGCTGTGCCCGCACATCTGGACGTCTGTCGGCGGGACCAGTTCTGTGATCGGTGTGTCGGTGTACAGCATGTACTTTGAACGGTACTACGGGCGCGAATAACGTCTAAAATCTACCCACGAAATTGAAAGGAATCGTCATGGCTGCGCCCGAACCCAAATGGAAGTTCGACCCCACAATCAATCTCGGGCACGTCCTGACATTCATCGGTTTTTTGTTGACCATGATGGTCGGCTGGAACACTCTGGACAAGCGAGTGGTGGTGCTGGAAGAGCACCGTGCTGCGCAGGCCCAGGTGGATCGTCACCAGGATCAGCTAGCCAATCAGCAGATGGGTTTTATCCGCGAAAGCCTGTCTGAAATCAAGCAGTCGGTCGAACGTCTATCTCAGAAGGTGGATGAAAAATGACACCCGCACGATGGATTGAATACCCAAACTTTAGCCGCTCCGAGTTCCTGTGCAAACACACCGGGATCGATGGCATGAAGCACGAGTTCATGGTGGTGCTGCAGGCCATTCGCAAGGACTACGGCAAGCCCATGCGCGTGACGAGCGGCTACCGGCACCCCACACACCCCGTAGAGGCCCGCAAACAGCGCAGTGACGGCGAACACACCCGGGGCATGTGCGCCGACATCGCCGTGGCAGACAGCCGTGAGCGGTTTGAGCTGGTGGTCCTGGCACTACGCCACGGCATCACGCGCATCGGCATCGCCAAAGGCTTCATCCACCTGGGCCTTGGCGGCCCTGGCCTGCCGCCCAACGTCATCTGGGACTACCAATGAAAACGCCTCGCGACGCGCTCGAACAGTTTGGCGGCCGTCGCTTCGTCATGGCGATGGGCGCAGGCATTACGTGCTCGGTGTTGGTGTGGTTCGGCAAGATCACGCCCGAGGTGTTCCAGTGGACAGTGCTTGGAACTGTGGCCGCGTACATCGCTGGGAACACCACCCAAAAGGTGCGTGTTCCTGAACTCCCCAAGGAGAACTGAATGTGGCTACCAAGTACCCGTGGGGTGATTGCCCTCATCACGCTGGCGACGATTGCTGGGTCTGCATGGTTCGCCTACAGCAAAGGCAAGCAAGCTGGGATGACAGCAGTGCAGACTTTGTGGGACTCGGAGAAGCTGGTGACGATACAGATGCTCCAGGAGCAGGCCCTGAAGGCGCAGGAGCGCCAGGCCACGATCAACGCACTGGCCGTACAGGCCCGGAGGGCACAACGTGAAGCCAACGACCGTATCGCTGCTCTTGAGCGCGACCTTACTGACAGCCTGCGCGACAGGCCCGAAGCCCGTGCCGGTGCTGGAGGTGTGCCCGAAGCCCCCGGCGCTGGAACTGGATGCACCGGAGAAGGACTGGCAAGGCCAGATGCAGACTTTCTTGCGCGGTATGCTGCCGATGCAGCCAGATTACAGTCTGCGCTTGCCGTATGCACAGCCGCCTATCGAGCGCTCGGTGGCGAGGTAATCGACTAGGAGTTCTCTAAGCTCTACGATAGAATGCTGGCCATGGCCAAGAACGAGCAGCTAGGCCCATTCAGGGGCATCAACAACCGCCTCCCGGATGACCAGATGGTCTACCGGGAGCGGGGCGTTCGTGTCTTCGAGTTCTTGCGCAACGCCATCAACACCGACGTGACCAACGGTGGTGGCCTCAAGCGCCGCACGGGTGTGACGCGCTCGGTCATCGGCACCGACTGCCACAGCCTCTGGTGCCACAACGACCAGGCTTACTACGTCGACAACGGCTCGCTCTACGCGTTCCCGCGCACCTTGCTCGATGTGGGCCCGGTCGCCTCGCGGGTGAGCTACTGCAAGGCCGGTACCGACATCGTCTGGAGCGACGGCCGCACCCTGAAGAAGATCGTCGACGGCGCTTCGATCCCGCTGGTACAGCCCGAGCCCAACCCGATGCCCGCCGTCGCTGCGACCGCTGACGGTGCGCTGACCGAGGGGCTGTACCTGATCTCGTTCGTGGCCATCGGCCCGTCTGGGCAGTCTCTGCCAAGCTGGTCACAGCAGCTCTCTGTCCCGGCGAACGGCCGGATTGAGGTCACTGGCCTGACCGGGCCCACCGACATCTACCTGTCTGGCCCCAACGACAACCAGCTGTTCCTCGCAGGCCGCTTTACCACGTCGGCCAGCCTGGCGTTCCAGGCTACCGGCCCGATGCTCACCACGCGCAACCTGCGCCCCATGCCGCCCGGCCGCATCGTTCGCTACATCCGCGGCCGCCTGCTGGTAGCCGCTGGCTCGGTGCTGTACTACTCCGAGCCGTTCGCCCCTGGCCTGTACAACCCGGCGCGCGGGTACATCCCGTTTCCAGCTGACATCGACCTGGTGGCCCCGGTGCTGACCGGTGTGTTCATCAGCGCTGACAAGACCTACTTCCTGGCCGGCGACGACATCGACTCGGCCAAGCCTGAAGCCATCCTTCCGTACAAAGCCGTGTTCGGCACCGACACCTACAACGAGGTGGACGAGTCCGCGTGGTGGTACTCGCAGCGCGGCATGGTGCGGGGCGAGCCCAACGGCAAAGTCACCAACGTACAGGAAGCAGACATCGCCGCGCCGCCCGCCCAGAGCGGCGCTTCGCTGTACAGAGACTACGACGGCCTGCGCCACGTGGTCTCTTCTTTGTTTGGGGCCGAGGTAACGCGGGCAGCCGCTTCCAGCTACATCGACGCGGAAGTGATCCGCAAGGAGAAAATGCAATGAACGAATCCATCGCCGCAGGCTTCGTGTACGTCATCGAAGAAATTCGTGACGGTCAGGTTGTGCACCGCCAGGAAGTGCACAACATTCTGCCGACCCAGGGCATCAACCACATGCTGGGTGTGCTCGGCAAGTCCGTCGTACAGGTGCCCACCTGGTACCTGCTGCTGTACGAGAACGACTACATCCCGTCCCCCGCCGACACTGCGGCCACGTTCCCGGCCGCGGCTGGCGAGTCGACGCTGTACGTCGGCGCTACGCGTCCGGCCATCGTGTTTGGCGACGTGGTCGACGGCTCGCTCTCCAACGTGCTCACTCGCAACGAGGTGGAGTTCACCGAAGCCCGCACCATCCGTGGCGGCGCCATCGTGAGCACCGCTGCTAAAGGTAGCACTTCAGGCATTCTGCTCTCTGCAGTCCGGTTTTCTTCCCCGCGTCAGGTCGACGCAAACACCATCCTGCGTGTGACGGCAGGTATTCAGATCGCTTCCACTTCTTGAAGGAAATACCATGACCATCAAAGCATCTACCGGCCTGCGCAACAGTGTCCTGGCTACTGGCTCGCTTGCCGCCGCTCTGGCTGGCGGCCGTGTCAACATTTACTCCGGCTCGGCGCCTGCTACCGCTGACGCAGCTGTGACCGGCACGCTGCTGTGCTCCGTGTCGCTGAACTCCACGGCCACCGGCATCGACATGGACACCACTGCCGTCAACGGCGTGCTGTCCAAAGCTCCGGCCCAGGTCTGGTCTGGCGTCAACGCCGCCACCGGCACGGCCAGCTACTACCGACACGTCGGCGCTACCGACGACGGCACGTCCAGCACCACGCAGCCGCGTCTGCAGGGTGACGTTGGGCTGTCTGGCGCAGACCTGAACATTTCCAGCGTGTCGCTGACCAGCGGTGCTACGCAGACCGTGGACTTCTACTCCGTCGCACTGCCGACGCTGTAAATGGCAAGCGCGTACTACTCGGCGATCAGTTTTGATGGCAGTATCGGTCGATCTGTCTGCGAAATCATCGCTGAGCCAGGGCAAGCACCTACGCTGCAGGTGTTTGCGTTCCCGCTGCTGGAAGAGGGCGGCGCGACCGTGCTCAACGGCGCCGCAGCACCTGGGGCGCTGGCACGTATCCCTATCGGCGGACGATTCAACCGTTCTGAAGCGGATGAGCCTCGGCAGCCTGCATGGCACTACACCCGGGACTTTGGCCGGTTTGAGCTGATCCCAAGCATGCAGCCAGACATTTACTCTGGCCCGACCACCGCCAACTTCATTCCGTTCTTCAGTGAAGAAGGGTCGTTGAAAAAGACGTTCGGCTCCTACATCACCGTCAACGATGGCGCATCTTGGTTCATTCCTTCGGTGGCACTGGACGGTTCTGCAGCCCGGACGGACCTGAGCATCTTCGTGGCCAATGACAAGTTCCTGGTGTTCGACACTGCCGCCGCCTATGTCTCGGACGACGGCATCACCTGGACCAGCATCGCGACCCGGGCCTTTGTAAAGGGTGTCGGCTTCGCACACGGGGTGTACTGGCTGCTCTCGGGCACAGGGGCGTTCAACCAGCGGCTGCTGCTACAGGTGAGCAACCTGGCGTCGTCTGCTTCGGATGTGTCCGTGTCCGTGACGAACTGGTTTGACAGCCAGCGCTACCTGCTCAAGACTGGTGGCCAGCTGTACTTTGTCTGTGTCACCCAAGACGATTACGACAACAACCGCACGGTGCTGCGCCGCATTGCGAACACCGGCCCGTCACCGTTTGTCACTGCGGTTACGTGGCCTGGCCGCTTGTCGTTCTATGCGGCTGCCGCAGGCGGGTACGTGTTCTATGCACTGACCGACCCGTTCGGAGAGCTTGGCTTCATGTGGTACTCGGTAGGCGAAGAGACGTCGGGTGTCGTGACGCAGGAAGTGTTCGGCAGCGCATCGGCAGCCGACATCCTCGGTGACTATCAACTGCGCGGTTTTCCGACCGACCAGATTACCATCTGCGCGTTCCCCGATCGACTGCGCACCCCTGGCGCTGGCGGCTCTGCGCCAATACCGCCGCCGTTCTGGCAAGGGCATACGGTGACGTATGAAATACCCTGAAGCGCCGAAATACTGGGATGGCTTCAACTCCCTCGGCAAGAAAATGACCCAGGGGCTGGCCATGACGGACAGCCCCTTTTTAGCTGTAAGGGGTGCCGACGGCACCGTGGCCTACAAGCGCAACTTCATGAACGAAGTCGTCGGCGCAGACCATCCTGAATACTGGACGCGCGGCGTCGTCGTCAAAGAGGGCGTCGAGGAAGTCCGCAGTGTGGCCGCCGTCGATGTGAGCCGTGGCTTCTACAAGGACAACACGGTGGTGCTCGACTACATCGGGGACCGGCGCGGAGTAGGGTGGCGCTCGGGCGCTGACTCCGAGACCTCGTTCTCGACCGAGTACGACACGCTCAATCCGAACCGCTTCAAGTCCCGCACGGTCAACAGCACGGCCGACATGCGGGTGCTGTTCGGCAGTATCTACAGCAAGCAGAGCGACGGCTTCGACATCCCGTTCTCTGTCTCCTATCCGACGACCGCGCCGCGCCCGTTTAACGTGCTGGTGCTGCCCGCCGCGCCGCGTAGCCACCCTCTGCGTGTGACCGACGACGGCGTCGACATGTTTACTGTCACCCCGCTGACCGGGTTCGCCACAGACCTGTTTGGTGCTCCCATGACCTCGGCCGTTTACTACCGCTACAACACAGGTGGTGGCCCGGCCAACGGGTTCTTCTTCCCTTCCGCGCTGCTGCCAGCCGCCGCGCGGCGCAACATCAACCGGCCCGTGAGCGTGACGGTCGGGCCCAACAAGCTGTACGCGCTGGTGCTGGCTGACTGGAC